>ENA-ORCV01000066-ORCV01000066.1-marine-metagenome-genome-assembly--contig:-NODE-66-length-227149-cov-6.682136_pt1 | contig 227149 bp, 198 predicted proteins | sample MGYA00237779_ERZ508509 | MGnify/ENA primary metagenome ERZ508509 (study PRJEB26180, sample SAMN06268772) | marine metagenome | isolation source: Bioluminescent Bay, La Paraguera, Puerto Rico | place... | reverse complement strand
AATAAGGAAGGCAAGACAGAAGCTATCACTTGGGAAGAGCTTAGGCAGGAAGTTACACGGACTAGATGGAAAAACCAGAAATCTACCAAAACCCATGAAATCAACGGAAAAGCTATTGTCGAACTGATTGGGCAAGATGCTCTAGTAAAGAACATCACACAGAGAATGATTGATGATGTAGGCGTGATGATGCAGGAAGAGAACGAAGAGGTGTCACCGGCTACTATTAATCGTAAGTATTCTTCACTAAGTGTGATGATTAAGCACGCCAAGAAGAGGGGGTATATATCGAAAGACTTTGATTGTGAAATTCCAAAGTATAAAGAAGCTGAACATAGAATACGTTGGATTTCAGATGAAGAAGAAAGAAATATTATTAGTTATCTTAAAGCCATTAAGCCAGAAGTAGATGATATGATTGTTATATTAATCAACACAGGTCTTAGGTTGTCTGAGTTATGGAGACTTACAGTTAGAGACGTAACCGATACCCATTTAACAGTATGGGAATCAAAAAGCGGTAAAGCTAGATCTGTACCTTTGGTTAAACGAGTAAGAGAGGTGTTTGACAGATATAAAGAAAACAAAGCCCCTGATAGTCGAATCTTCCCAGATTGGACCAATTGGAGGTTAACCCACTACTGGAACAGAGGGAGGGACTTCCTAGAGCTAGCCAATGATCCGCAATTCGTACCGCACGTGTGTAGGCATACGTTCTGTACAATGCTGATTCAAAGGGGTGTACCTATCACCCATGTTCAGCGTTTAGCGGGTCACAGTGTCATCACAACAACGCTTCGTTATGCCCACCTGTCACAGGGTGATTTAGACCTAGCGATACTGGCACTGGAAGAGGGGCAGGAAGGCCCTAAAAGTGCCCTCAAGGGTGAGCCTGAAAGCACCTATATAAAGGAAGGAAGATTAGGTGCCCCACAGGGTGTCTAAACTGTGTCAAAAGTGTGCCAAAATCCGGCAAAAATGACACACAACCGTACATCGCAAATCTAAGGAAAGCTGTAAGAACAGAGTCCTAACAACTTTCACTGTCACGCTGAACGATTTAGGTTCCAGCGGGTAATACCGTGAGAGTTCGAGTCTCTCCTCTCGCACCACCCTTTCTTTTTTCTGATTTGTCCCCATTGTGTTCCCGTACCGCGTTGTCAGGCGCGTCTCAAACCCATATTCAGGGTGGCCGGGTGATTCTCTCGGCGGGGCAAACCGTGATAAACTACCGGCTTTTAATTTTGCGTCCCTTTGGGGTGAGCTGCTCCTGCCGGGATTTTGGTTTAATTTTCATTCACCTACAGAATCTGTAATTTGAGGAACTTCCATGCAAGTGTCTGTTGAAACGACCTCCAACATCGAGCGTCGCATGACGATTGGTGTGCCCGCCCAGGAAATCGACCAGGCGGTCCAGAAACGCCTGCAGGAAACCGCGCGTAACGTTCGCCTGAACGGTTTCCGTCCGGGTAAGGTGCCCATGAGCGTGGTCAAGCGTCGTTTCGGTGACAGCGTCCGCCAGGAAGTGGTTGGCGAGGTTATGCGCGACAACTACATCAAGGCACTGCAGGAGCAGGATATCAACCCGGCCGGATGGCCGAAGTTCGAGCCCAAGACCATGGAAGAGGGCAAGGACCTTGAGTTTGTTGCTACCTTCGAGGTGCTGCCGGAAATCGAACTGGGCGATCTGAGCAAGATCTCAGTCGAGAAGCTGACCTCCGAGATCACTGACAAAGACGTCGATAACATGATCGACAACCTGCGTCGCCAGCAGGCCACCATGAAAGAAGTCAAGCGCAAGTCCAAGAACAAGGACGTGCTGACCATTGATTTCAAAGGCTTTATTGATGGCGAGGAATTTGAAGGTGGCGCCGCTGAAGGTCACCGCCTGACCCTGGGTTCCGGTCAGATGATCCCTGGCTTCGAGAAGGCCATCGTTGGTGGTAAGGCCGGCGAGGACATGGAGATTGAGGTTACCTTCCCGGAGGACTACCACAACGAAGACCTGGCGGGTAAACCGGCCAAGTTCGAGATCAAGATTCACAAGGTTGAAGAGCCGCAACTGCCGGAACTCGACGCCGAATTCTTCAAGAAGTTCGGCATTGATGCCGAAGATGAAGCTGCCTTCCGTGAAGAAGTCAAAAAGAACATGGAGCGCGAACTCAAGCAGGCGGTTTCCAACAAGGTCAAGAACGACGTTGTTGATGGACTGCTGGAAACCACTGAGCTGGATATCCCGGCTGCTCTGGTTGACCAGGAAATCGATCGCCTGCGCCAGGATGCGGTTCAGCGCTTCGGCGGCCAGGTTGATTTCCAGCAGCTGCCGAAGGAAATCTTCCAGGAGCAGGCTGAGCGCCGCGTGAAGACCGGCCTGCTGTTCCAGGAAGTGGTCAAGAAGAACGACCTGAAAGCCGACCCGGCAAAAGTAGACGAAAAGATCCAGGAAATCGCGTCTACGTATGAACAGCCTGATGAAGTTGTTGCTCACTTCAACAGCAACCCGGAGCAGAAGAGCCAGATCGAGTCTTCCGTTCTGGAAGATGCCGTTGTTGACCATGTGCTGGAGCAGGCCAAGGTCAAAGAGAAGAAGGTCAAGTACGAAGAGGCCGTCCAGGCCGGTCAGCCCCAGCGCTGATTTTTGCCCGGGATCGGCTCAAGAGCCGGCCCCGATGGCCGACCCAGAGAACAGCCGGCATGTCCGGCTGTTTTCATCTGGGGCCGCTGCTGGCAAAGTATGGGGTGCAACATTATTGAAACCGCCGTGGCTCGAGTCCACGACCCATTGTCCATAAGGAGTTCAGGCGCATCATGACGCAGAAACCAATCGATGGTCCCGCAATGGTTACCAATTCAGGACTGGTACCGATTGTTATCGAGCAGACAGCTCGCGGCGAGCGGTCGTTCGACATTTATTCCCGCCTGCTCAAGGAGCGGGTGATCTTCATGGTGGGCCCGGTAGAGGACCACATGGCGAACCTTATTGTGGCCCAGCTCCTGTTCCTCGAGTCTGAGAATCCGGACAAGGATATTCACCTGTACATTAACAGCCCGGGCGGTTCTGTAACTGCGGGTATGTCCATCTACGACACCATGCAGTTTATCAAGCCGGACGTTGCGACCCTCTGTGTGGGCCAGGCGGCCAGCATGGGCGCGTTCCTGCTCGCCGGCGGTGCTGCCGGAAAACGGGCTTGCCTGCCCAACTCCCGCGTAATGATTCATCAGCCGCTGGGTGGTTACCAGGGTCAGGCAACGGATATCGAGATTCACACGCGGGAAATCCTGAAAATCCGGCACACGCTGAACTCTATCCTGGCGCATCATACCGGGCAGGATCTGGAAACCATCGCCAAGGATACCGACCGTGACAACTTCATGGATCCGGGTCAGGCGAAAGAGTATGGGCTGATTGATTCAATACTTGATAAGCGCGTACCGAATAAATAATACTGGAAGTAATCGCATCATACTTGGCCGGCGTATCAGGCAGTGACGCCGGCAAAACGAGATCAGAGGTATTTCAATGGCAGATGAAAGAAACGGCAGGGGCGACGATAACGGCAAGTTGCTCTACTGCTCGTTTTGTGGAAAGAGCCAGCATGAAGTCCGAAAGCTCATTGCAGGGCCCTCGGTGTTCATCTGCGACGAGTGCGTCGACCTGTGCAACGACATTATCCGGGAAGAGATCCAGGAGAATGCGCAGGAAGAGCCGAGCGATCGCCTTCCTACACCGGCCGAGATCCGCAATACCCTTGATGAATACGTCATTGGTCAGGACCGGGCCAAGGTGGTGCTGTCGGTTGCGGTCTACAACCACTACAAACGTCTTCGTTACGGCGAGGGCAAAGGTGATGTTGAGCTCGGCAAGAGTAACATTCTGCTGATCGGTCCGACCGGTAGTGGTAAGACGCTGTTGGCCGAGACCCTGGCTCGGATGCTGAACGTGCCCTTTACTATTGCAGATGCAACGACCCTGACCGAAGCCGGTTACGTGGGTGAGGATGTTGAGAATATCATCCAGAAGCTGCTGCAGAAGTGTGATTACGATGTCGACAAGGCCCAGCGAGGCATTGTCTATATCGATGAGATTGACAAGATTTCCCGCAAGTCAGACAACCCGTCCATTACCCGGGATGTCTCTGGTGAGGGTGTTCAGCAGGCACTGCTGAAGTTGATCGAGGGCACCGTAGCGTCGGTTCCGCCGCAGGGTGGCCGAAAGCATCCCCAGCAGGAGTTCCTGCAGGTTGATACCGGCAACATGCTGTTTATCTGCGGTGGTGCCTTTGCGGGGCTCGACAAGGTCATTCGTGAGCGTACCGAGAAGAACAGCATCGGTTTCTCTGCCTCAGTAGCCAGTCAGGACGATGCCAAGAATACGGGCGATATCATAAAGGACGTCGAGACTGAGGATCTGGTGAAATACGGCCTGATTCCGGAGTTCGTGGGTCGGTTACCTGTGGTGGCAACCCTCAACGAGCTGGATGAGGAGGCGCTGGTACAGATTCTGACCGAGCCCAAGAACTCCCTGACCAAGCAGTACCAGAAACTGTTTGATATGGAAGGTGTTGAACTGGATTTCCGTGAAGACGCCTTGCGGGCGGTTGCCCGTAAGGCCATGGAGCGCAAAACCGGCGCTCGTGGCTTGCGTTCCATCATGGAAGCGACACTGCTGGACACCATGTACCAGATTCCTTCCGAGCATGACGTAACCAAGGTTGTGATCGATGAGAGCGTAATTAGTGGGGATTCCGAGCCCTTCAAGATTTACGCGAGCAGTGATCACGCCAAGGCTGTGCCCGAGGATTGAGTCTGGCTCATCGGTTGAAATGAAAAGGGGCGGCGACGCCCCTTTTCGCGTTTTGTATCCCGAGTTTCCTGCCCTGTTTCGTTTGGTAAAAAGATTGCAATTTTTGCGGGCGCCCCAATGAAGGGTGATATGCTGAAAGAAATACCGTCAGAGGATTCCCAATGACCCGTATACCCGAAAATGCCGTGCAAGAATACCCGCTGCTTCCGCTGCGTGACGTAGTGGTGTTTCCGCACATGGTGGTCCCGCTGTTCGTGGGCCGAGAAAAATCCATTCAGGCTCTGGAAGCCGCAATGGAAGGAAGCAAGGAAATCCTCCTGGTAGCCCAGAAAGACGCTTCCACCGATGAACCCGGCCCGAAGGATGTGTTCGAGATGGGCACCCTGGCCACGGTCCTGCAAATGCTTCGCCTGCCCGACGGTACCGTCAAGGTGCTGGTGGAGGGCAACGCACGGGCCACCATCAGCGATATTACCGAGGGCGAGTATCTCTCAGGTGGCGCTGTGCTCATGGATGAAGAAGGGTTGCCCAAGCGTGAGCAGGAAGTTCTCGTCAAGACCTTGATGGACGAGTTCGAGAAATACGTAAAGCTGTCCAAGAAGGTGCCCTCCGAAGTTTCCAATGCGCTTACCGGCATTGAGGAGCTGGAGCGTCTGGCCGACACCATGGCTGCTCACCTTGAAATGCGGATTCCCGAAAAGCAGGAACTGCTTGAGGCCCTGGATATTCGCAAGCGGGTGGACCTGCTGCTGGGCAAGCTGGACGGCGAAATTGACCTGATTGAGGTTGAGAAGCGCATCCGTGGCCGCGTCAAGAAGCAGATGGAGCGTAGCCAGCGCGAGTACTACCTGAACGAGCAGATGAAGGCTATCCAGAAGGAGATGGGTAACCTGGGCGAAGGCAACAACGACTTCGAGGAGCTCGAGCAGAAGCTCGAGGAAGCCGGTTTGCCGGAAGAGGCCCGCAAGAAGACCGAAACCGAACTGAACAAGCTCAAGATGATGTCGCCGATGTCCGCCGAGGCGACTGTTGTGCGTGGCTATATTGACTGGATGCTGGCCATTCCCTGGAAGAAGCGCAGCCGTGTCCGTCACGACATCGAGAAAGCTCGTGAAATCCTCGACAGGGATCACTACGGCCTGGATGAGGTCAAGAAGCGTATTCTGGAGTACCTTGCGGTTCAGAGCCGTGTGAAGAAGGTCAAAGGACCGGTGCTTTGCCTGGTTGGCCCTCCCGGCGTTGGTAAAACGTCCCTCGGGCAGTCCATCGCCCGTGCTACCAACCGGAAATACACCCGCATGGCCCTGGGTGGCGTCCGGGATGAAGCCGAGATTCGTGGCCACCGGAAAACCTACATTGGCGCGCTTCCCGGCAAGCTTCTGCAGAAGTTGTCCAAGGTGGGCGTGAAAAACCCGCTGTTCCTGTTCGATGAGATCGACAAGATGGGTATGGATCACCGCGGTGATCCGGCATCAGCGCTGCTTGAGGTTCTGGACCCGGAGCAGAATCACACGTTCAACGATCACTATCTGGAAGTGGATTACGATCTCTCCGATGTGATGTTCGTGTGCACGTCCAACTCCATGGATATTCCGCCGGCGCTGCTGGACCGGATGGAAATCATCCGGATCCCGGGGTATACCGAAGACGAGAAGGTCAACATCGCCCTGCGGTATCTGTTGCCCAAGCAGATCAAGGCGAACGGGCTGCGCAAGGACGAGTTGAAGCTGCCCGAGGATACTCTCCGCGACCTGATCCGCTACTACACCCGTGAAGCCGGCGTGCGCGGCCTGGAGCGTGAGATCGCGAAAATCTGCCGCAAGGTGGTACGCGACCATGTGGAGAGTGGTGAAAAGGCCTCTGTGACCCTGACTCAGGACATGCTCGAGGACTACTCGGGGGTCAAGAAATTCAAGTACGGCCTCGCCGAGGAAAAGAACGAGATTGGTCAGGTGACCGGTCTGGCGTGGACCCAGGTGGGCGGCGAACTGCTGCACATTGAATGCGCGCTTACGCCTGGCAAGGGCCGGGTGGTCAAGACCGGTTCCCTGGGAGATGTGATGCAGGAGTCCATCCAGACAGCCTTGACGGTGGTACGCAGTCGCGCGCCCGGTCTGGGTATCGCGGATGATTTCCACGAGAAACACGATCTGCACGTCCACGTACCGGAGGGTGCTACACCGAAAGACGGTCCGAGCGCCGGTATCGGTATGTGCACGGCGCTGGTTTCTTCACTGACCAAGATTCCGGTTCGCGCCGACGTTGCGATGACCGGTGAGATCACTCTGCGCGGTCGTGTACTGGCCATCGGCGGTCTGAAGGAAAAGCTGTTGGCGGCGCATCGGGGTGGCATCAAGACAGTGATTATTCCTGATGAAAATGTAAGGGATCTCAAAGAGATACCGGAGAACATCAAGGAATCGCTGGAGATCCGCCCGGTGAAGTGGATTGACGAAGTGCTGGATATTGCGCTGGCTTATCCACCCGAGCCCAGGGCCGAGGATTCGTCCCCGGAAACCGGGTCTGGTAAGCCGCGTGACGAAGACGGTGACGCGTCAGAACGCATAAATACACATTAAAGCCTTGATGAGTTGTTGACATGCCTGAGAGCCCATTGGTATAACTGTTTCGCCGTGAAGCAGCCAATACCAAGGGCTCCCGCGCAGTTAGTGCCTATTCCGAATGCCGGTATTAAGCCGAAAGGAATAAGAAAACTGAAGAATGGAATTCTCTGACCGCTTATGCGATAGTCGAGAACGTCCGAGAAAAAACAAACCAACCTATAACATCTTCAACCTGAAATCGAAGGGGTTTAGTGTGAACAAGTCCGAACTTATCGATGCAATTGCAGAGTCCGCAGATATCTCCAAAGCCGCCGCTGGCCGTGCTCTGGACGCAATGACCAACTCCATCACCGGTGCCCTGAAAAAAGGCGATCAGGTAACTCTGATCGGTTTTGGTACCTTCTCCGTTAAAGAGCGTGCTGCTCGTACCGGTCGTAACCCGCAGACTGGTGCCGAGATCAAGATTCCGGCCTCCAAAGTGCCTGGGTTCAAAGCAGGCAAGGCCCTGAAAGACGCCGTTAAGTAACGGTTCTTTCTCTGGTGGCTTCTGTCACAGGAAGCCACCCAAGAAGAATTCAAGGCGCATTCCAGACCGGGTGCGCCTTTTTACGTTAGGTCCGCCCATAACGCGCGCTCAAACGAATAACACTGCACGACCTTGAACAGGGATCCGGGAGAAACATGCTTCAAGATATTCGGGAAAATGCCCAGGGCACGATTGCCAAGATCATCATTGGTCTTCTGATTGTGTCGCTATCCATCTGGGGAATGGACGCCATTGTTGGCGGCTTCTCCGGCGAGCCTGAGGTGGCAACGGTGAACGGCGAGGATATTACCGAGCGGGAGTTTCTCCGCGTGGTGCAAATGGAAAGTCAGCGCCGGCTATCCAGAATGGAAACCCCCGATCCTTCCATGCTCAACGAAGACCAGATCCGGACGGACGTGCTGGATTCCCTGATCCAGGAGCAGGTCCTGATCCAGGACGCCAACGCTCAGGGGCTGGAACTCAATGATGCCGATATCGATGCGTTGATTACCCAGATGCCACAGTTTCAGGTGGATGGACAGTTCAACCGTGACCGGTTTGTTTCCACGGTGCGCAACATGGGCATGGGCGTCGGCGAGTTCCGCGAAGCCATGCGCAAGCAGTATGTGGTAAACCAGATCCGGGCCGGCATCGTCCAGAGTGGCCTGGTGGCGGATGAAAACGCCGAGCAGCTGCTTCAGATCCAGAACCAGACCCGCAGTTTCCGGGTGCTCGAAATTCCGGCCAACGCAGTGGCGGATTCCATCTCGGTTACCGAAGCTGATATTGAAGCCTTCTATGAAGAGAACTCAGGGGCATTCCAGCAGCCGGAGCGGGTCGATGCTGCCTATATCACGCTCTCGCTTGGCGCTCTCGCAGAGAACATTGAAATCGACGACGCGGAGCTTCAGGCCTACTATGAGCAGCGGGCGGCGGACCTGGCGAGCGAAGAGCGTCGTGCCTCCCATATCCTGATTGAAGAAGGCAGTGAGGCGGACGAAACCATGGCCACCATCCAGGAGCGTCTGGCGGCCGGTGAGTCCTTTGCCGACCTGGCAAAGGAGTATTCGATTGATACCGTCTCCGCGGAAGAGGGCGGCGATCTCGGTTACGCTGGCCGTGGTATCTACGCCGAGCCTTTCGAGGAGGCTTTGTTCGCCCTCGAGGAAGGGGAAATTTCCGAGCCGGTTCGGACCTCTTTTGGTGTCCACCTGATCCGCCTGGACGATGTGAGGGAGTCAGAGGTGCCATCCCTGGCCGAGCTGGAAGAGCGGCTTCGTCGTGAATTGGCTCGCGAACAGGCCAGGGAGCGTTTTGCGGAAGTTCGCGCCGAGCTTGCCGACTCCGCCTATGCAGCCGATGATCTGGCCGGCCCGGCAGAAGAGCTCGGGCTCGAAGTTCGTGAGGCCACCGGTGTTACCCGCGAAGGTGGCCAGGCTCCGTTTGATCATGCCGGGCTGGTTCGGCAGTTGTTCTCCGAGGATGTCCTGGAAGCCGGCTACAATACCGAGCTGATCGATGTCGGTGACAATGTTTCTGTGGTCGCGAGGGTTCGTGAATACCACGAGGCAGAGCAGCTGCCGCTGGATGAGGTTCGCGATCAGATCCGTGCCAACCTTGAGCAGCGCAGGACACGTGAAGCGCTCTCGGAAAGGGCCGATACCATCATTGCTGACCTTGAGGCGGGCGAAACCCCGGAGGGTATTGGTGAATGGTCAAGCTACGAGGGCGTAGCCAGAAATTCCACGGATGTTGGGCCAGCCATTCTGCAGCAGGTCTTTTCTCTGCCCCGTCCTGCCGACGACACCCGTTTCGGCAAGGCTGTGACGGCCAATTCAGCCGCTGTAATCGCTTTGGATGAGGTTACCGACGGTCAGGTAGCCGAACAAAGCACCGAGCTGAACCAGCTCCGTGAATTCCTGGCGTCGCTGGAAGGCCAGCGTGAGTACGCTGCCTACCAGCAGTTCCTGAGGAACCGGGCGGAAGTCGAGAGACCCTGATTTCTGGTCCATAAAAAGGGCGCCGACTGGCGCCCCGCGAAGGATGAAAAGCCCGGTGCGAATGCCCGGGCTTTTCTGCTATTCGGCCTTCTTGATATAGACCTGAGGCACTTCGCCGGAGGTGTCAAAGTAGAATCCGTAAACCGCCGACTCCGGCGGCGTGAAGCGGAAGTTCTCGAATACGGCGGAACAATTGGCGTTAACCGGTTTGTCGAGTTCAACCACCTTGTCGTCGGCCTCCGAGAGATAGCCGCAATTGGTGCCACTGCTCCAGTTAGCATCCCCAAACTTGAACTCGTAGGGCTGGCCATCTGCTTTCAGTTCCACTTCAGTCCGGTACAGTCCGCTGTCGACTTTCTTTACCTTGTATTCGGGCAGTGCATCCCACCAGGCAAACTGGCCTCGGAGGTACAGAGACTCACTGTAATCCCGCTCGCCCCCGGTCGTAGCGCAGCCGGTGACGGCCAGGACGGAAGCCAGTGCGAGTGTGTGAAGTTTCATGTTCATGGGTATTCTCCTTCTTTTTGTAAAGGCCACCGGGTTCTCCGGTGGCTGTATCGAGGGCTGGTTAGCGGGCAAAAACGCCAACGGAAAGCGCCGGAACGGAGAAGTCACCGTCCGATGCGCTGGCAGTGCCTGTGGGTGATGTGTCCGCCATGACATTAAAGGTGCCGCTCAGCGACGTGTTTAGTGTCTGAGTGGTATTGCTGGCGTTGATGACGACGACGATCTCATCATTGACGGCATCCAGATCGGGCAGGTTGTTACTGGTGTCATCCAGCAGGCTGTAACCGATCACTCCGGGAATCTGCCCGGTGCCGGTATTCAGGAAGCGCAGTCGGTTCTGGATAGCCTCGGCCGTTTGCAGTCGGAACAGCGGGCTGTCCCTGCGCACGGTCAGAAGTTCGCGTACCTGTTCGTTGGTGTAGGCAATCGCTTCAGGCGTAGGCGTCGCACCCGCCCCTGCAGACTGAATCACTTCGGTGATCAGATCCCAGTTCGATCCGTCCTTGTCCTGGCGAGGCAGTCCCCGGTTCCAGGCAGAGCTCTGGTAACTGAAATCCACTTCGTTGTACCAGTCGCCGGAGTCGTAGCTATCCCGTTCCATGGATTTTGAGCGCAGCAACTCCGAACCCATATGCAGGAATGGGATGCCCTGGCTGAGGGTGGGTACGGCCAGGCTGACCACCTGCATCTGTGCCCGCTCCATGGTGGTCGCGGCGTAATCCGCCTTGTACTGGTTGTTGTCCCACAGGGTCTGGTTGTCGTGCTTCGAGACGTAGTTGATGATTTCCTGGGGATCGTCGGTGTAGCCGGCATTCTGCCCGTTGTAGTCGATCTGGGCGCCGCTCAGGATATCTCCGCTGGCAGTCTCAAAGCTGAAATCTTTCAGACTGCCGGCAATACCGATGCGCACCCAGTCGCTGACCTGCAGCAGGCGGTTTTTCTCATCTTCGCTGCCACTGTTGCGATCATTCGGTAAGGTGAAGAGCCCATTGCCAAAGCCCTGGTTGGCGCGGATGGCATCGCCGCCGTCAAACGGGCCACCGCCACGGACGGCATCCCGGAGCCGGTCATTGAAGGAGCCGATGCCGGTGCCTGCCATATTCGACTGGATGGCGTTTTTGCCCCGGGCATTGTTGGCCACTTCGCCGAAGTTCCAGGCTTCCCCGTAGAAGTAGGTGTCAGGATCAACCGCCTTTACCGCTGCGAGGGCTTTTTCCATATTGCTGAGCATATGGTGGCCCATGAGATCAAAGCGGAAACCGGAGATCTTGTACTGGTCCGCCCAGGTTACCAGTGAGTCCACCATGAGCTTTTCCATCATGGCGTGCTCGCTGGCGGTATTCTCGCAGCAGGTGGACTGTTCAACCGCTCCGGTTTCCGGATTCTGGCGGTGGTAATAACCGGGAACCAGCTTGTCCAGGACAGAATTTTCGGCAAGCCCGGATGAGTTGGTGTGGTTGTAGACCACATCCATAACGACGTTCAGACCAAGCCCAGTGGCCGCCTGTACCATTTCCCGGAACTCCACGATGCGCTGGGTGCCGTCTGCGTCGGAGGCATAGCTGCCCTCCGGAACGGTGAAGTGTACCGGGTCGTAACCCCAGTTGAAGCTGTCCAGGTCACGGAAGGTGTTGTAGAGGGCCTGGGCGTCGCCAGTCAGCGGATCGAATTCACCCAGCACCTGACGAATCGTTTTGCCACTGGCGCAGTATGCCTGATAGGCACTGGCAGCCTCCTCGGACAGATCGCAAAGACGGCTGAAGTCATCGTTGATGTCGACAACCCCGGTGGGGTCCTCGTTGACGGTGGCAATGTCGAAAGCGGGGAGCAGATGCAGGTGGGTGACACCGGCATCGGCCAGGGATTTCAGGTGCGCGACACTATCGACGCTGCCGTCTGCGGGCGCGGTGAATGCCCGATACTTGCCTCTGAGTGCCGGATCGAGTGTTTCATCGGTGGCACTGAAATCACGAATGTGGGTTTCATAGACAACCACGTCCTCCGGAGCCAGCATGGCCGGCGTTGACAGCGAATCCCAGCCAGCCGGTTTGTGGTTGCTCTCCAGATCCACAACCTGGGCGTACTGACCGTTGGTTGAGAGGCTGAGCGCGTAGGGATCTGAAACCATCGTGGTCTCGATGGCGCCCGTCCTGGGGTGGTAGACAGTCACCTCGTACTGGTAGAACTGCTGATCCAGTTCCGCAAAACTGCCCTTGTGGGTCCAGACGCCATCGGCCTCAGTCATGCTGACGGGATAGCCCGGAAGCAGCGTGCCTGAATCGTCGAAAACGTGCAGACGCAATGACTGTGCGGTGGGCGCCCAAACGGCGAAGTCCACGTCAGCGCCGTTTATCACGGCACCCAGCTCTCCGTTATAGGCAAACAGATCGTCCAGCACCCCCGGGATCTGGACGCCGGTGGCCATAACCAGATCGTCGCTGCTGTTAAAGCCGGCGGCGACCAGTTGGCCTTTCAGGGCGGTTTGGATGTCAGAGTTGCCTGCCTGAACCTCAAAGGCTGGCCAGTCACTCAGGTGCGGAAATTTCTCCGCAAGGGCAGGGGCAAGAGAGGTTGGAGAGAGTGCCAGGGGCTGTCCGCCGTCAAGCGTTTCGTTTTCGGTAACGGTGATTTGCGCATTCTGGTCATGCCGCAGCTCAACCCGGGCAAGGCTGCCTGCGTCCTTGATCACTACCGTGGTTTCATCGAGCCAGTGAGCCTTGGCTCCGGCGATGGTAACGGCCTCTGCCTCGATCGGGGTTTGGGACAATTCCTGGCTGCCGCTCAGGGTAAAGATGCGATCGCCCAGGGAGCCGAAGTGCCAGCGGTGGTCGAGGCCGCCCAGGTCTTTTTCATCACCTTTGTGCACGATGAAGTTCATGCACTCTCCGGCTTCACGCATCGGGATCAGGTACCAGGCACCGTAGGTGTCGCTGACACCATCGGGCAACCGGGGGCTGCTCCATTCGGTTGGAACTCCTTCGGCAAGGCCGTCACAGCCGTCCGCCGGGTTGTTCCAGAGGTGCAGGCCCCAGCCGCTGTAGTTTTCGTCAGGTCGTTTGTAATAGAGCAGCGCTTCGTTTTCGCCCGGCTCGAGGAGTGCATCGGTCTGGCCGCCACCACCGGTGCCGTCGTCCGGCGCAGGGTTGTCGCTTCCGGAATTGCAGCCGGCCAGCGCCAGCGAAAACGCCAGTGCAAGGCTGCCCGCAACCAGTTTTTGCTCAGGCATGGGAAATCCCCTTTTCCATTGTTTTTGTTTGGCTTTGAACCCTTTTGGGTCAGGTTCATAGTTGCGTGATAAAGCCGGAAGGACATCCTTCGTCGGGCAATTTTTCGGGGCGTAGATGGAATGGTGCCGGGGTAGTAGAAAGGGTTCAGCAGGCAAAAAAAGGGGCCGGCAAAAGCCGGCCCAGAGGAGGTCCAACGAGAGTGTGGGTTTTAGAGCCTTACCACCAGGCTTCGATCTGGGCGCCGATCTGGATATCTCCATCGACACCTTCGCCACCGCGAGCTCCTTCGGCTTCGTCACCAAAGAAGGTTGCGGCGTAGGCACGGATGACCGGGCGCGCCCAGTATCCGGGGCCAGCTTGCCACTGCTGGGCGATTGCGAATTTACCGAGATCCTGGGATTCGGTGAACCAGGGGCGATCGGTATCGCTGTAGCCCACTTCGATTGCGGTGCTCATTACCGGCGACCAGTTGTAGATCGGGCGGGCAACGATGCTTAGCCGTTCGCCGTCTTTGGCGGACGGGTCATGAGACTCCGCCTGCTCGTAGACCACGGAGTGGCCCAGGTCCCAGTCTTTGCCAAGCTTGATCACGCCGTGGTTGAGTACGCGCCAGCTGGATTCGAAGTAGCCGGCCACGTTGCCGTTGTCCACCCGGCCACCACTGGCATTCTCGGCCAGCGCAAAGCCCATGGAATCGGCACCGTACTGAACCGCGAACTTGTTGAAACCGCCCATCACGCCGGAAGAGAACTCGGCGGTGAAGAAATAGCCGTTCTCATCATTAATGCCGGCGTCTTCCTGGGCGTCTGTGAGGTCGGCCATGGCGTAGATGCCGATCAGCTCCAGGTTGTTGCCGCCTGCCAGAGGGAAGGAATAGCGCACGTCGACCTTGTTGTTCTGAACAAAGTTGTCACCGTCGCTGGTATCGGAGTTGGTGTAGGCCAGTGAGAGTTGGCCGGGGCCCGCGGTGATGTTCTCGACACCAGCACCGTAGCCGGCGTTACTGACATAGAACAGATCCAGCTGGTGAATATCCTTCCGCTTGTAGAAGCGCTTACCGGCCCAAAGGGTGGCGCCGGGCAGTGATTCGATCACGTTGTTAGCGGAAACATAAAGCTGACGAAGCGCAATATCACCACCGCCGTAGGGGTCGGAGCTGTTCGACGTGGTTTCCTGGTTGCCAAAATCCACGTTGTTGATGTTGTTGAAGCCGTTCAGGGCCTGGTAATCGTTACCCTGGCGGTTGGCGCTGTAGGCCAGCATGGAATCGAAACGGAAGGTTTTTCCGTCCTGGCTGAACAGTTCATCACCCAGTGCCAGCTCAGAATAGGTGTCGCACTCATCGGCCAGACGACCAACGTAGTGGCCGGTGGAGCCGCTGCCGAAACAGGTTTGCTCGCCACCGCTGCCAATGTTCGTGGACACGCCTGCCCGGGCATAGCCGTGGAAGTCAACGGCAACGGCTGGCGTTGCCAGGACTGCGGCAGTGATTGCAGCAGCCAGGGGAAGCTTGTTTACAGAAAAGCGCTTTTTGTTTTGCATCATCTGTGTCCTGTGCTTTTTATCTTTTTTAAATGTCAGGGAAGCGGAATCTCCGGATGCCGAAATTGGATCGGCAATGGCCGGATCAGGCTTCCGGTTCCCGCGATTGCAGCTTCTGCCAATCAGACATTGGGAAACCGGATTTCATAGTGTTGTAACGTAGGGGTTAGTACATCATCCGCCCCGAAGAATTTGGGGGGTGAGTTTTCAGGGGGAGGAGGGGCGTAGGAGGATGAGCCCCTCTATTATTCGCTTTGGTATCTTTTTTGTGGCCGTTTTCAGTTCGTTGGAAAGCGTGTCGGCTTGAGGCTTTCCTTGATCTTCTTGAGGTGCCCGAGGAAGTCCGCGCCGCGTTTGAGGGTTACGCCGGTTGCCAGGATATCGATAACGCTCAGGTGAATGATGCGTGACGACATTGGCATATAAACCTCGGTGTCCTCCGGAGCGGTCACGCCCAGTACCACCGTGCAGCTTTCTGCCAGGGGAGAGTCCGGGTTGGTGATGCCAATGACGGTAGCACCGTTTGCCCGTGCCAGTTGGGCGATGTCCACGGTTTCCCGGGTGCGGCCTGTGTAGGAGATGAGTACGATGACATCACCCACGTTGGCGCCGGCTGCAACCATGCGCTGCATCAGGGCGTCGTCGTAGGACATGACCGGGATATTAAAGCGGAAAAACTTGTGCTGGGCGTCCATGGCCACGGCAGCAGAACCGCCCATGCCAAAGAAGTTGATCTGCTTGGCCTGGATCAGGTAATCGATTGCGGTGGCCAGGGCTTTTGGGTCGAGCGCCTGCCGGGCCTTGTCCAGGCTGGCAATGGTGCTGAGCATGATCTTGTCGGCGAATTCGGCAACGGTGTCGTCCGGCTCCACATTCTGGCCAATGTAAGGGGTACCAGTAGCAATGCTCTGGGCGAGGCGGATCTTGAAATCCGGAAAGCCCGTGGCCGAGAAGCCCCGGCAGAAACGGTTTACCGTTGGCTCACTGACATCAGCGGCTCTGGCCAGGGCAGCTATGCTGTAACGGGTGGCCGCACTTGGGTCGCGAAGAATGGCCTCGGCCACTTTGCGCTCGGATTTGTTGAGGGACTCCAGCCTGGACTGGATATCCTCAAGCAGATTGTCGTCACGGTGCGCCTGGTTCGCGGCCATCAATGGTACTCCCTGAATCATGGGCGGTCGGTGTCTTGAAAACGCGGTGATTATACCGCTTTTTTACAGGTTTTGGGGTAGTAAAAATATCACGAAACGCAGTTTTTTCTTGGAAATTTGATTTTTGGATGTCATTATTTGTTTAAAATTACTACATTGAGTCCTGTCGTCGAGTTTATGCGACGGACTGCCCACCAGAGAGAAGGAACCAATGGTCAACAAGATCAATACCCGTTGTGACCTGATGCTATTTGGAGCGTTGGGGGACCTTGCCCAGCGTAAACTGTTTCCGGCCCTGTATCAGTTGGAGCGAGCCAATCTTTTGGCCGATGGCAGCCGGGTGCTGGCCATTGCCCGCACCGAGGCCGATACCGAGACCGTGCGCCAGCAGCTGTTCGACAAACTGAAGCAGCACGTAAAGCCGGAAGAGTTCGATGCCGAACTGGCCAAATCCTTTCTCAAGCGGGTTGATTACCAGATTCTGGATTTCAACGAACCGGACGCCTTTGGTGTGCTCAACGAGTGGCGTGATGACGCCAACAATGAGCTCATTGTTTATATGGCAACCCCACCGTCCATGTATGGTGTGATCGCCCGAAATCTCCGCTCCGCCAGTTGCTGTACCGAAAAGACACGTGTAGTGGTAGAGAAACCGATCGGCCACGACCTGGAGTCGTCGAAGGTGATCAACGATGAGTTGGGCGAGGTCTATAACGAGAACCAGCTTTTCCGGATTGACCATTACCTGGGCAAGGAAACCGTCCAGAACCTGATCGCCCTGCGGTTTGCCAACAACCTGTTTGCCTCCCAATGGGACCAGAATCACATATCCCACGTGGAAATCACCGTCGCTGAGAGCGTGGGCATTGAGGGCCGGTGGGGCTATTTCGACAAGGCTGGCCAGATTCGCGACATGATCCAGAACCATCTGTTGCAGCTGCTGTGCCTGATTGCCATGGACCCGCCTTCCGACCTGTCTGCCGACAGCATCCGTGATGAAAAGGTAAAAGTGCTCAAGGCGTTGAAGCAGATAACGCCAGACATGATGGACAGCTATGTTGTTCGCGGGCAGTACACCGCTGGCACCAGCAACGGCAAACCGGTACCCGGCTATCTTGAAGAGGAGGGTGCGAACAAGGGCAGTGCCACCGAAACCTTTGTTGCACTGAAAGCCGAAATCGACAACTGGCGCTGGTCCGGTGTTCCTTTTTACATCCGCACCGGCAAACGCCTGCCCGAAAAGCTGTCGCAGATTATCATCCACTTCAAGCCGGCGCCGCACTACATCTTTGATCCGGACCAGAAGCACCTGGCCAATAACAAGCTGATCATTCGCCTGCAGCCGGATGAGGGCATGGCTCTGAAGATCCTCACCAAGGACCAGGGTCTCGACAAGGGCATGCGCCTGCGCCAGGGCCCGCTGGAACTGACATTCTCCGAGACCTTTGCCACCGACCGGATACCCGACGCCTATGAGCGTCTGTTGTGGGAGGTGATGAAAGGCAACCAGTACTTGTTTGTCCGCCGTGACGAGGTGGAGTTCGCCTGGCGCTGGGTAGACCAGGTTATCCAGAACTGGAAAGACAGCGGCGAACCGCCCAAGCGTTACGCCGCTGGAACCTGGGGCCCGGTTGCCTCCATCGCCATGATTACCCGGGACGGAAGGAGCTGGTATGAAGATGTCTGATCTTCGCTTGCCTGAGGGAGTCAGCGACCGCTCGGGAGAAACGCCCGAGAGCGTCGCCCTGAATCTGGCGGACGCAGTAGCAGAGGTTCTGGCTGCCCGTCTGAGAGAAGCGCCCAGGGCGAGCCTGGTGGTATCCGGCGGCTCCACGCCACTGCCATTTTTCAAGGCACTTTCGGACAAGGAATTGGAATGGAGCAGGGTAGACGTCCTGCTGGCGGATGAGCGTTGGGTGGACGAAAGCGACGACGCCAGCAACACTCGCCTGGTTCGGGAGAATCTGCTGCAGAACAAGGCTGCATCGGCCCGATTCCTGTCGCTCAAAAAGCCTGGTGCCACACCTGCCGAAGGCCTGGAACGGGTCAAGGCCGAGCTGGCCGATTTGGCCCTGCCCATCGACGTGCTGATTCTAGGTATGGGCAACGACGGCCATACGGCATCGCTGTTCCCGGACGCGCCGGAACTACGGGGCGCCATGGATCCGGAGTGTCAGGACATCGTTGCGGCCACCACGCCCCCGTCGCAATCGCAAAAACGCATCACCCTGACCTGGCCGCCCCTGAGGGATGCCCGTTTCACGGCACTGCATCTGAAAGGCGAGGACAAGCTGCAGACACTGGAGCGAGCCCTGTCCGAACCGGATAAGGTTCTCGAAATGCCCATCAGGGCTTTCCTCAAGCCTGGCCTCCAGCTGTTCTGGAGCCCCTGAAACGCCCGACCTTTGTTATGGAGAAAACCATGAACCAACTTTCCGACTACCATCGCGAGCGCGTCAGGGCAGTACTGCAATCCTCACCCCTTGTGCCTGTCATCGCTATTCAGGAGCTTGAGGACGCCGTGCCCCTGTGTCAGGCGCTCGTTGATGGCGGCATCAACGTCCTGGAAATCACCCTGCGCACCGAACACGGCCTCAAGGCCATCGAAGAAGTCCGCAAAGCCATTCCAGACGCCTGGGTGGGCGCGGGCACTGTCACCAGCATTGCCCAATATCGCCAGGTTGAAGCGGCTGGCGCCCAGTTCGTAATCACCCCGGGCGTAACCGAATCCATCCTGGAGTTCGGCGTAACCTCGGAAGCGCCGCTCTTGCCGGGTATTGCCACCATCTCGGAAATGATGGTTGGCTACAATCTAGGCTACCGAGAATTCAAATTCTTCCCCGCCGAAGTCGCCGGCGGCATCCCGGCCCTGAAAGCCTTCAATGGTCCCTTCCCGGATGTCACCTTCTGTCCAACCGGCGGCATCCGCAGAAACACCGCAGCCGACTACCTGGCACTCGGCAACGTCCAGGCTGTTGGTGGTACTTGGTTGACCCCTGCGGATGTGGTGGCGGCCAAAGACTGGGCGCAGATTACGGAGATTGCGCGGGGGAGTCTTGCTGACCTCTGACTGTGGTTAATTGCCCGTGTAGCCTGCTTCTTGGGAGTTTTTGCCCTTTGGGGCGGGGTTCCCGGGAAACGCTACAAGCACCCCTTTGGGGTCCAGCCAGCAATCACAGATTGCTGTCGTTCGTCTGTCGCATGAAGCTTCGCTTCATAAACGCTCCGCCTCACCCATGTGCGCTTGGCGCTGGCCATCCATGGCCAGCGACATTTCCGGGAACCCCGCCCCAAAGGGCTTGCCAACCCTTTCGATAACGCCGGTAGGCACCGTGATTTCGTTGTCTCGTAGGTCGGATTAGCCGCAGGCGTAATCCGACGGACTCGTGGTGGGTTTCCCGGTTTAAAGATTGTTTGTCGGATTACGCCTGCGGCTAATCCGACCTACATGACGCTCTCAATGCTAGAAAAGCTGTCACACAGCGAAGACTGAAAAAACTTCGGGGGAGGGAGTGGGGTTCCCCTTTCCAAAAATGTCTGTGGCCAAGGATGGCCACAGCCAAGCGCACATGGATGTGCTCGTAGCGGTTTTTGGAAAGGGGAACCCCGCTGCCGATTCGCACATCGCCGCAGGCTACGCGGCCATGCACCAATCGACTGAGGGCTGGAAAGAATGCTTGCAGTCAGCGAATATCTGACCCAACCCGAACAATCTTCATGGTATTGGTCCCACCCTGGGCATTCACATAATCACCCTTGGTAATCACCACCAGATCACCCTCCTTGACTGCCCCCCGGTTCACCAGCTCAGACACCGCTAACGCATTCGTCCGCTCATTCGGAATCTTGGCAGAATCGAAAGGCACCGTCTGGACGCCCCGGAACAACACAACGCGGTGCTGGGTAGAGTGATGGCGTGAGAATGCAAAGATCGGCAGGCTCGACTTGATGCGGGACATCAGTCTTGGCGTGGCGCCGGTTTCGGTCATGCAGATAATGGCTGAAACGCCCTCAAGATGGTTGGCCGCGTACATGGCCGACAGGGCAATGGCCTCGTCCACCGCTTCCATGCTCTCATGAATCCGGTGCTTGGATTGGTGCATGGATGGATGCGTTTCTGCACCCAGGCAGATGCGCACCATAGCTTCCACGGCTTCTTTGGGGTAATCACCCACCGCGGTCTCGGCAGAGAGCATCACCGCGTCGGTGTAGTCCATAACCGCGTTGGCAACGTCTGAGACTTCGGCTCGGGTTGGCATTGGGCTGGTGATCATCGACTCCATCATCTGGGTAGCGGTGATCACCGCACGGTTGAGCACGCGGGCGCGGGAAATGATGTGCTTCTGTACGCCAACAAGCTGGGCGTCACCGATTTCCACGGCCAGATCGCCACGGGCGACCATCACCGCATCGGACGCTTCGATGACCGCGTCCAGGGCTTCCACATCGTCGGCGAGTTCCGCTCGCTCGATTTTCGCGACCAGGCCCGCATCAGAGCCTGCCTCTTTCAGCAGGCGGCGGGCTATGTGCATATCCTCGGCGGTGCGAACAAACGAAACCGCCACGTAATCCGCGCCCAGTTTGGCGGCTGTCACGATGTCCTGCTTGTCCTTTTCTGTCAGTGCCTCGGCGGACAGGCCGCCGCCACGCTTGTTCAGACCCTTGTTATTGGAGAGCGGACCGCCGATCAGAACAGTGGAGGTGATGCTGTGCTCACTGACCGACTGAACTTCCATCTCTATGCGACCGTCATCGAGAACCAGAATGTCGCCAGGTTCCACATCTTCAATGAGCTGCTCGTAATCGATCCCGACTCTTTCCTTGGTACCGGCCTCTTTGTCCATGGCAGCGTCCAGGACGAACGTCTGGCCTGCCTGAAGGGTGACCTTGTTCTCCGCAAAGCGGGCGATGCGGAGCTTGGGGCCCTGCAGGTCAGCCAGCAGGGCGACGAACCGGCCTTGCGAAGCTGCCGCCTCGCGAACACGGCGAGCTCGGCCGATGTGCTCCTCGGCGCTGCCGTGGGAAAAGTTCAGTCGGGTAACGTCTACACCGGCGGCAATAATGGCCGCGAGGGATTCCGGCGAGTCAGTGGCGGGGCCGAGGGTGGCGACAATCTTGGTACGCCTGAGCATGGTTGGTGTCCTTTGGTTCTTCAAAATGGTCTCGAACAGGGTAGTGGATTCAGCCGGGCCGGCCAGATTTACTGGCGTGCCTTGATCAGGGCGAGGGCATTATCCAGCATGCGGTTCGAGAAACCCCATTCATTGTCGTACCAGGCCATGACCTTTACGTGACGGCCCAGAACCCGGGTGTGGTTGGCGTCAAAGATGCTGGAGAGTGCGTTGTGATTGAAATCCACGCTCACCAGTTTCTCAACATTATAGCCGAGAACCGGATTCTGCTCGGCGGCTGCTTTGACCGCTTGGTTGACTTCCTCCACGGTTGTCTCTCGGTTGGCAATGAAGCCGAAATCCACCAGTGACACATTGATGGTGGGAACGCGAACCGCCAGGCCATCCAGTTTACCGTCAAGCTCCGGAATGACCTTGCCAATGGCGGCAGCGGCGCCGGTCTTGGTTGGGATCATTGACTGGGTGGCTGAGCGTGCCCGATAGAGGTCGGAATGGTAAACGTCGCTCAGCTTCTGATCGTTGGTGTAGGAGTGGATGGTGGTCATCAGGCCACTCTCGATGCCAATGGTCTTGTGCAGGGCTTCAACCACCGGCGCCAGGCAGTTAGTGGTGCAGGACGCATTGGAGATGATGTCGTGGTCGGCGGTCAGTGTTTCGTGGTTCACGCCGTATACCACCATGGCATCGGCGTCCGGGCTGGGAGCCGAGATGATAACCTTGCGGGCGCCGGCCGTCAGGTGTGCAGCCGCCTTGTCGCGTTTGGTGAAGAGGCCGGTGCACTCGAAAACAACATCAACGCGGTGGTCTTTCCAGGGCAGTTCCTCGGGGTTGCGGAGAGCGGTAATGGCAATCCGGTCCCCGTTAACGGTCAGGGATTCTGCGTCGTGACTGACGTCGGCATCAAATCGACCGTGAACGCTGTCATACTTGAGCAGATGGGCGTTGGTTTCGGCGTCGCCAAGGTCGTTGATGGCGACAACCTGGAGCTGGCTCCGGTAGTTATTTTCATACAATGCTCTGAGAACATTGCGACCGATGCGGCCAAAACCGTTGATTGCGATACGGATTGTCATCGTCTGACTCCTTGGATGGTCGATTTTTGTTCGTTTAACCTCTGCAATGTAGTAAATATAACAACAAAAAAAGAAGAAATGAACGATTCAACGGTGGAAATGCCAAAAAAAGGAAGTAAAATTACGTCTAAAGACGACCACTCTAATAAATTATGCAATGGAGCCCACCATGCACCCGACCGTAGACAAGGTTACCCAGAGAATCATCGAGCGCAGTCGCCCCACGCGGCAGGACTACCTGGACCGCATGAATGCTCTCAAAGCCCAATCCCCGCACCGGAGTTCTCTGTCCTGCGGCAATCTGGCCCACGGTTTTGCGGCCTGTAATCAGGGCGACAAAGACACCCTGAAGTTCATGAACAAGGCCAACGTGGCCATGGTAACGGCCTATAACGATATGCTTTCGGCCCACCAACCCTACGAAAAGTTCCCGGATCTTATTCGGGAGGCAGCCCGGGGCATGGGATCCGTGGCGCAGGTGGCCGGTGGCACGCCCGCCATGTGCGATGGTGTAACCCAGGGCCAGCCAGGTATGGAGCTGAGCCTGTTTTCCCGGGACACCATCGCCATGAGCACCGCCGTGGCCCTGAGTCACAATATGTTCGATGCCACGCTGCTACTGGGCATTTGCGATAAGATTGTGCCCGGCCTGCTTATCGGCTCGCTGAGCTTTGGCTATCTGCCTACCATTCTGGTTCCGGCAGGCCCCATGCCTTCAGGGCTGCCTAACAAGGAAAAGCAGCGGATTCGTCAGCTTTACGCCGAGGGCAAGGTTGGCAAGGAGGAATTGCTGGAGGCCGAGAGCAAGTCCTATCACAGTCCGGGCACCTGTACCTTTTATGGCACCGCCAACAGCAACCAGCTGCTGGTAGAAGTCATGGGGCTGCATTTGCCCGGGTCAGCTTTTGTAAATCCCAATACTCCGCTGCGCGACGAGCTTACCCGGGCCGCGACCGAGCAGGTAATCAGGCTGTCCAAGCCCCACGGTGGCGAGCTCGGTCTCGGCGATATGGTGGATGAGAAGAGTATCGTCAATGCTCTGGTAGCGCTGCTGGTCACAGGTGGTTCCACCAATCACACCATTCACTGGATCGCTATTGCCCGGGCGGCAGGGATCATTATCGACTGGAACGACTACGCCGAGCTTTCCTCCGTGGTCCCCTCCATGACCCGGATTTACCCCAACGGGCAGGAAGATGTGAATGCATTCCACGAGGCTGGCGGTACCCCGTTCCTGATTCGGGAGCTGCTGAGCGGCGGGTACCTGCACAATGACGTGAACACGGTGGTTGGCTATGGCCTTGAGCGCTATACCGAGATGCCGGAGCTGGTGGATGAGAAGCTGGTTTGGAAGCCGGCGCCGGAGAAAAGCCTTCGGCCGGATGTGCTCAGCCCGGTTGCCGAGCCGTTTGCTCCCGATGGGGGGCTGAGGGTGCTCGATGGCAATCTTGGCCGGGGCGTTATCAAGGTCTCTGCCGTTGCCCCGGAGCATCGGAAAGTTGAAGCGCCGGCTGTTGTATTCAATGACCAGAACGAGCTCAAGGCAGCCTTTGAGGCTGGCGACCTGGACAGGGATTGCGTTGTGATCGTGCGTTTCCAGGGGCCCAAGAGTAATGGCATGCCAGAGCTGCACAAGCTTACCCCTTACCTTGGCGTGTTGCAGGATCGCGGGTTCAAGGTGGGCCTGGTGACTGATGGCCGTATGTCCGGCGCGTCGGGCAAGGTGCCCGCGGCGATCCATGTATACCCGGAGGCGCTGGATGGTGGCCCGCTGGCCAAGGTCAAGAATGGCGATACGGTCTGCCTTGATGCCGAAAGCGGTGTGCTTGCCATCCGCGTGGATGAACAGGAGTTCGCCGGCCGGGACTCTGAAAAAGCCGACCTGACCGGGTATCATCATGGCTACGGTCGGGAGTTGTTTGGCTGGATGCGCCGCGCTGCCAGCAATCCCGAGGAAGGGGCCAGCTTTTTCTGGAATCATGAGGCATGACAGCAACACATTACTCACTGGTCGGTGATATCGGCGGGACCAATGCGCGTTTCGCCCTGGTAGAACAGGGCAGCGTGCAACCCGGGGCCATCGAGATTCTGCCCTGCGGGGAATACACCAATCTCGATGAAGCTGTGCGGGATTACCTGGTCCGGGTCGGAGTTTCAGAGGTAGATGGAGCCTGTCTGGCCGTTGCCTCACCGGTTCGCGGTACCCAGGTTCGCATGACCAACAATCACTGGCGCTTTGATATCGAAGAGGTCCGGTCGCAGTTCGGCTGGTCCAGATTCAAGGTGATCAATGACTTTACCGCCATGGCGCTCGGCGTTCCCCATGTTCCGGACGAACACCTGGTGCATGTATGTGGTGGGCCGGGTGACAGCCGTCGACCCCGGCTGGTGATGGGCCCCGGAACCGGGCTCGGCGTTTCAGGTCTGGTGCCCATTGAGCACGGTTGGGTGCCGTTAATGACCGAAGGTGGCCACGTGGATTTCGCCCCCACGGACGATACCGAAATGGCGGTGCTGCGGATTCTCAAGGCCCGATTTGGGCGGGTGTCCGTAGAGCGTATCCTTTGTGGTCAGGGCCTGCTGAATCTGTATCAGGCCCATGCCGAAATTCAGGGCGTGGCCGCCCCATTGGATGCGCCGGAAAAAATCACCGCGGCTGCAGTGGAAAACACCGACAGCCTGGCTCGACACACGCTTCGCCACTTCTGTGAAATCCTCGGTCGTGTAGCCGGTAACGGGGTTCTGACCCTGGGTAGCACTGGCGGCGTCTATCTGTGCGGCGGAATCCTGCCCCGTTTTCTCGATTTCTTTCTGGAAAGTCCCTTTCGGAACGGCTTTGAGGATAAAGGCAGAATGCGACCGCTGCTGGAGTTCACGCCGGTCTTTGTGGTCACCGAGCCCTACACCGGGCTGCTGGGAGCCGCTGAGGCGCTGGGCAATCCGGAGGTATGAAGCCGGATTGCCGTCGCGGGATCAGAGGTAGTGAACCAGCTGGCTCTGATCAAAACGGTATTGCCGGTTGTAAACGCCGTTTTCTGCCCGTCGGCCGGCGGCCAGCACCATGGTCACCAGTCCTTTCTCGGGCAGGTTGAGCAGTTTCTTGACACGATACTCGTCAAAACCCTCCATGGGGCAGGAATCATAGCCGTGGGCCCTGAGTGCAAGCATCAGGTTCTGGGCCGCCAGGGCTGTGGACTTGGTGGCCCAGATTTTCATCTCGCAGGTGGAGTAGGGCCCCCGGGGCACAGGCCGAGTGATTCCCACGGCAAGGCCTGCCGCTTTCTTCGCTAACCCCAGAATCCCGAAGGGGCCCTGGTTGTAGTGGATGGGGGCGACTTTGCGGTAGTACTTTTCAACGATCGGTGGCAGTTTTTCTTCCGGCCAGTCTTCAAGGGCTTGCCGGGCGTGATCTCGCCAGCTATCCGGTCGGGCAACCACCACGATCAGCGCAGCGGCGGTTTTCGCGGCATTCTGTCCAAGGCAGGCGTGGGCAAGCTTTGCCTTCAGCTCCGGCGTGCGGACGACGAAAAATTCCCAGGGCTGGAGGTTGCTGGAATTGGGCGCCAGGGTTGCCAACTCCATACAATCCTCAAGCACCATCTCGGGAATCGGCTCATCGGTGAAGCGCCTGATGGAGCGGCGCGTGCGTACGACTTTCCTGAACTCCTCGACATCAATTTCCGGCAGAGGAAGAGGGCCTGCTTTGGCATTCATGGTGTGTCCTTCGAGACTTGTTGTGTCGTGATTGTGCCTCTATCGTTACGGGAAATGCCCGTATATGCAATCGCCCTTATGACGGAACACCCATGACTGAAGATCTTTCCCGGCTTCCCTTCGACGATCTGGTTCGGCGCGTGCGGGCGTGTACGATTTGTGCGGACGTTCTTCCACGTGGCCCAAGGCCGGTCATCCAGATATCGGAAAGCGCTCGAATTCTGGTGGTCGGGCAGGCGCCGGGCAGGCGAGTGCACGAAACCGGCTTGCCCTTCAATGATCCCAGCGGCGATCGGCTTCGACAATGGATGGGAGTAACCCGGGATACCTTCTACGACGAGCAGAAGCTCGCCATCCTGCCCATGGGGTTTTGCTATCCGGGTACCGGTAAGTCCGGGGATCTTCCGCCGCGTCCGGAGTGCGCGCCGGCCTGGCGCAACCTGTTGCTGGATCGTCTGCGGCATATCGGGTTGACTCTGGTCATCGGCCAATATGCCCATGCCTGGCACCTGGCCGACTGTCGTAAATCCGTCACGGCCAATGTCCAGCATTGGCGGGAATATTGGCCGGAAGTTCTGCCCATGCCTCACCCCAGCCCGAGAAATAACCTCTGGTTGCGTCGGAATCCCTGGTTTGAAAGCGAGGTTGTGCCCGAACTTCAGCGCAGAATTGCCAGGCTTCTTGAGCCCGATTGAGGCCGGGAGCTTGTTCAGTTGCCCGCGATGTCCCACTGCCTGAGCAGGTCCTCGTAACGGATGGTTTTGCCCTGGGGTTTCTCATTGCTCAGGCGAGGTTTGGGCGCACCGGGTTGGGCCAGCCACCAATCCTCGCCCTTTAGCTTTCCTTCATCTGCCATTTTAGGGCCGCAATTACCTGCCAGGAAATTACGCTCAATGACTGACAGCGCCCGGTCCTGTGCTGCAGCCAGGTTATCGAGCGCCTGCTGTGGGCTCATTTTCCCCGTTACCGCATCGGCGATGTTTGGCCACCATAGCTTGGCCAACCTGGGGTAGTCTGGCACGTTCACTCCAGTGGGCGACCAGGCGGTTCTAGCTGGGCTACGGTAGAACTCGACAAGGCCTCCCAGAGTTGGCGCTTTTGCCTGCATTTGCGGCGATTCCAGGTCTGAAAGCCGGATGGGTGTCAGACCGTAGAGGGTCTTCTGGAGTGACACGGTGCGCGAGACGGTGAACTGGGCATAAAGCCACGCTGCTTTCTGCTGGTCCGCCCCCATGGCTCGCGGGATGGTCCAGGCGCCCACGTCCTGATATCCGAGCTTCATACCCTCCTGCCAGTAGGCGCCGCGAGGGGAGGGCGCCATCCGCCATTTCGGAGTGCCGTCTTCGTTCACGACGGGCAACCCCTCTTTTGTCATATCGGAGGTAAAAGCGGTGTACCAGAAAATTTGCTGTGCGACCTGCCCCCGGGCCGGCACGGGACCGGCTTCCGAGAAGGTCATGTTTGCCGCCTCCGGAGGAGCGAAGCGCTGCAACCAGTCTATGTATTTTTCCAGCGCATAGACCGCTGCCGGACTGTTGGTGGCGCCGCCACGACTGACGGAAGAGCCAACAGGATGGCAGCCCTCCATACGAATGCCCCATTCATCGACCGGTAATCCGTTGGGAATCCCCTGATCACCCGCGCCTGCCATGGAGAACCAGGCATCGGTGAAACGCCATCCCAGAGATGGGTCCCGCTTGCCGTAGTCCATGTGCCCGTAGACACGTTCGCCATCGATCTCCTGCACGTGAACCGAGAAAAATTCTGCGATGTCCTCATATGCGGACCAGTTGACGGGCACGCCAAGCTCGTAGCCGTAGCGCTCCCTGAATTGGGCCCTCAGTTCGGGGCGCTGGAACCAGTCGTAACGGAACCAGTACAGGTTGGCGAACTGCTGATCGGGTAGCTGGTAGATCTTGCCGTCGGGGCCAGTGACGAACTCCAGGCCAATGAAATCTTCCAGTGCCAGGGTCGGCAGTGTAAATGCCTTCCCTGCACCTTCCATATAATCGCTCAGCGCCAGAGCCCAGCCGCTGCGGGAATGGGTGCCAATCATGTCCGAGTCATTCACAAATGCGTCGTACCGCCCCTTGGCCGCCATGATGCGCTGAAGGTTGATCTGGCGAATCACCTCGCCTTCGGGCTTCCTGTCATGGATTACCGGAATCCCCGTCAGCATTGAAAACGCGGGTGCCAGTACCTCTGCCTCGTAGTCATGGGTCGGTAATTGTTCGGAGAGAACCGATATCGATGTTCCCTGGAGCTCCGCGGCGGCATGTGTAAACCAGGCGAGTTCTTCAGCCTGTTCGTCTTCCGATAGGGTCGAATCCGGGAAGTGGTCCTGGATCAGTGTGCGGATAAGCGATCGCTTCTCATTGGAAAGTGAGTCGAAGAGAGGGCCCGCGATTACCGGTTGGCTCACCAGTAGTATCAGGCCGACTAGCAACGGGTATTTGTTCATGATCGCCTCTTGTTTTTGTTGCTTTTCGTACAATTTAAGATCATATGGTTCGTTAGAAAGTTCGTCAACGAAAAATTTTATTTAGGGTGAAGGGTGACTTAAGTGCATTAAAAACAGTTGGTTAACCATTTATGCCTATTTCTAAAGCCTTCTTAAGGTGGTCTAAACGAAAATTTTTTCGATCATAAACTTTCCATTTGCAATTTTCAGCGCTAAATTTATTCTGTTTCGAACCGATATGGCGCAATGCGAAAACCAGACGGTTCGTTAACGAAGTCAGTCGCCAGGCGTTTCGCCGCAGCTATGTCCTTGGGCAAAGCGTTTCAGGTGGCTTCGACAGTTCAGCGCTAACAAAAACAGGAAGCTAACATGATCGAAAATAACAATGTCTTTGTGTCGTCCAACAACCGTTCTTTCCGGAAGGCCCCATTGGCAGCCTCCCTGCTGCTGGCGGCAGGGGTCTGCTCGCCAGCCCTGGCGGAGGTGTCCTTTGAATCTGATAACGGGTGGAAAGCGGGCTTTAATGGCCACATTCCGATCTTTGCGGTGTTCGGCAATTATGACCAACCAACGGACGAAGACTCGTTTACCATCACGACCGGTTTCAACCCGGCAACGCTGCAAACCAACATTTATGCACCGACCCAAAATGGTCTGGAAGTGTCCGGCCATTTCCAGATGAACGCCAATATTGCGCCCGGTGATGCCAATGCCGATTTTCGCAGCCGGGTCTCCGAGATTGCCGTGGCCGGCGATTTCGGTAAGGTAAATATTGGTAAGGGCTTCGGGATATATGGGGTGCCTGCTATTGGTGATAACGGCAGTGCTCTGGGCGTTGGTCTGATCGGTGGCCCGGACCAGGTGGCGGCAACGGCCGGGCGCATTGGCAACGGCTACTTCTATGCCAACTTCACACCCCGTGTGATGTACACCTCCAACAGCTTGGGCGGGCTTCAGTTCAAGGTAGGTTTGTTCAGTCCGTCGAAGGTCAGTGAAGCAGATTTTCCGGCGGCGGCAGACGCTGAATACACTATGCCCCGGATCGAAGCGAACGTGGTGTACTCCGGCAACAATTTCTCCCTATGGTCCAGTGGCTTCACCCAGGACGTGGACTCGAAAACCGGTGCTTTTGATAGCTACACCATGTCCGGTATCGACTTCGGCGGTTCCATCTCTTTTGGTGGCCTGTCTGTTCGAGGCAACTACGGCATGACCCAGGGTACAGGCAACGGAGTGTTTGCCGCTCGCCTGGACCCGAACGAGGAAGATGCCAGCCAGTGGTATGTTGAGACGACTTACCAGATCAACCGGACCACATTGGGTGTCAGCTACGGTGAAGGCGAGGATGACTTCATCGCCGGTGACGGTGACGACACCGATCTGACCATGCTCTTCGCTCGCTACGCGGCGACAGACCACCTGACCCTGATGGCGGAATACACAACACTGGGTACCCGTGACGGGCAGGGTGAATACGATGCGATCATCTTTGGTTCGCAACTGACATTCTGATCGTCTCGAACGGAGGCAAGCACCCTCGAAAGTGGGAGCACAAAAGGTTGAGGTTTACCCCTCAACCTTTTTTTGTGGGAGTTGATACACGAAGTTGCCGAGGACAGGGGGAGGGCATTCCCAAAACCGTGCGGAGCCAGGGATGGCGGAGCCGAGCCTACAGGGACGTATTTACAGCGTGTTTTGGGAAAGCCCTCCCCCTGTCCGTGTACTCCGGCGTAAAAAAGCTCCGGGCGGATAGAATCCGGCCGGAGCAAGGATGCCTGAGAGAGCTTCAGGCGCTGTGGTGGAGAGCGGTCTTGCGATTATCGGTACTGACAGCTTTCATCAGAAAACGTTCCAGGGCTTCAACATCCGAGTCGCTGGCGTAAAGCCCCTGTTTGGTCCGGCGCCAGAGAATGTCCTCCGACGTCATGGCCCATTCGTTCTTGATCAGATGCTCGACTTCCCGCTGGTAAAGGGTTCCGGCGAAATGGATGCCCAGATCGTCCATCGAGTGGCAGTCCCGGAGAATGTCATAGCTGGTGGTACCATAGGTACGCACGTAGCGGCTGATCACCTTCTCGGAAAGCCAGGGGAAGTCTCGCCTGAGTTTCTCTTCAAGCGCCTCGTGGTTGGCAAAGTCACCGCCAGGTAAAACTCCGGTTTTGGTCCAGCGCCCGCCGGCCTCGGGAAAGAACTGGCACAGTTTGTCGGTGGCAGCCTCGGCCAGCTTGCGGTAGGTGGTAATCTTGCCTCCAAATACCGAAATCAGTGGCGCCTTGCCTTTCTCACTATTGACCTCGAAGGAGTAGTCCCGAGATGCCTTCTGGGCATTTTCCTGCTCGTCGTCCATTAGAGGGCGCACGCCGGAGTAGGACCAGATCACATCCGAGGGTTCAAGCTGCCGCTTGAAATGGGAGTTCACGATGTTGAGCAGATAGTCGGTTTCTTCTGGTGAAATTTTTGCTTTCTTGGGGTCACCTTCGTAATCGACATCGGTGGTGCCCACCAGCGAGAATTCATCCTCGTAGGGAATAACAAACACGATCCGCTCGTCTTCATTCTGAAGGATGTACGCTTCGGTACCCTTGTTGAGTCTGGGAACCACAATATGGCTGCCTTTGACCATGCGAATCATTTTCGGCGCCGGCATCGACAGGGTTTCACCGAATAACTTGCTTACCCAGGGGCCAGAAGCATTCACAATGGCCTTGGCTGATACCGTCCTTTCGGTTTCATCGGTCATGTCCCGCAGGGTAACTTTCCACTCATGGGTGCCCTGTTCGGCCTTGACGCATTTGGTGCGGGTGCATATTTGCGCGCCAAACTGCTGTGCTTTTTTCGCAGTCAGAACCACCAGGCGAGCATCGTCGACCCAGCCGTCCGAGTACTCGAATCCCTTGGTGATATCCGGTTTCAGCGGATCGTTCTCACCGAACTTGATGGAGCGTGAGCCCGGAAGGATTTCCCGTTTCGCCAGGTGGTCGTAGAGAAAGAGGCCGGTGCGAATCATCCAGGCCGGGCGCAGGTGCGGTCGGTGCGGTAGCCGAAAGCGCATTGGCCACATGATGTGTGGGGAATTGCGAAGCAGTGATTCGCGCTCCGCCAAGGCCTCCCGGACCAGTCGGAATTCATAGTGTTCCAGATAGCGCAGCCCGCCGTGTATCAGCTTGCTGCTGCTGGATGACGTGGCTGACGCGAGGTCATTCATTTCGCAAAGGAGGACTTTCAGGCCTCTCCCGGCTGCATCCATGGCAATGCCGGTGCCGTTGACTCCACCGCCAACGACAATAACGTCAAACTGTTCGTGCTCCAAAGTCATTGTTGGTCATCTCCTGACGCCAATGGAAAAGACGCTTTGTTGTCATGCGCACTTTTCAATGTTCAACATGCGATATGACACTATTATGCGAAAGGCTTTTATATTCGTAAAGGAAAAAATAGAAAAAAAACGAAAAGGAGGAGGCGATCACGTTTTCGGATAGAGAGGGAAGCGAAAAATAATCAGACGATATGAAGCTGTACGTTGTGTTCGGTCAGCAGCTGGCGGATTTCCACGGGAGGTTGCTGGTCGGTGAAGACGTGATCAGCCTGGGAAATGCTTCCCAGACGAACCATGGCATTGCGTCCGAACTTGGAATGGTCGGCTGCCAGAAGAACCTGGTTGGAGTTGGCAATAATTGCCTGGGCCACGCGGACCTCACGGTAATCGAAGTCCAGGAGAGAGCCGTCGTTGTGAATACCGCTTATGCCAATGATGCCGAAGTCCATCTTGAACTGGTTGATGAAATCCCGGGTGGCTTCACCGACAATCCCGCCATCCCGGTTACGGACTTCGCCGCCCGCAATGATTACGTGGAAATCTTCCTTGGCCGAGAGAATGGACGCGACATGGAGGTTGTTGGTAACGATCTGCAGGTTGTTTTTTTCCAGCAGGGCCTTGGCGATGGTCTCGGTGGTGGTGCCGATGTTGATGAACATGGAGGAATTGTCCGGAATCAACTCTACCAGCGCCTCGGCAATTCTTTCCTTGGCTTCCAGATCCATGATCTTGCGGGCCTGGTAAGCGGTATTGACTGTGCTGGAATCAATGCCCGCTCCGCCATGGTGTCTGCGGAGCTTTTTCTGCTTGGCGAGTTCATTCAGATCGCGGCGGATGGTCTGGGGCGTTACCTTGAACTGGTCTACCAGCTGTTCGGTGGTGACGAAACCGTTCTGCTGGATCAGCTCCATAATCAGATCCTGTCGGCGACGCTGTGCCATTAAAATCTCCTCCGCTCTGTCATTTTTCTCATGCGAAATACTGTGCGTCCGAAAACAGTCTTAAAGTTTAGTAGTTTTCAGCGGGTTATGCAGCTTTTTTAAAAGGTTTGGCTGGTAATATGCGCGCTTGCCGTGAAAACCGCTTGGCATTTATGTTCAAAAAGGTAAAAATACGAAAAAATAAGAAACCGAGGTCGAACATTATGAGCCAGTACATACTTTCCATTGATCAGGGGACCACCAGTTCCCGTGCCATACTCTTTGACCTGCAGGGCAACATACACGCCACCCGCCAGCAAGAGTTTCCGCAACATTTCCCGGCCAGTGGCTGGGTTGAGCACAATCCGGAAGACCTATGGTCATCGGTTCAGCAAACGTGCAACGCCGTAATGGCCGAAGAGTGCGGTGATCGCGGTGAAGTGGTTGCTGTAGGTATTACCAACCAACGCGAGACCACCGTAGTCTGGGATCGCAAAACCGGAGAGCCCGTCTACAACGCCATTGTCTGGCAGGATCGGCGGACGGCCTCCTATTGCGAGTCCCTGAAAAGTGAAGGGCTCGAAACCTGGGTCAACAGCAAGACCGGCCTGCTCATTGATCCCTATTTTTCGGCCACCAAGATTCGCTGGATTCTGGAAAATGTCTCCGGAGTGAGGGAGCGGGCGGAGCGCGGGGAGCTCGCGTTCGGTACCGTCGACAGCTTTTTGTTGTGGCGATTGACCGGCGGTCGAGAGCATCGCACAGACGCCACCAATGCCAGCCGCACGATGCTGTTCAACATCCACAACCAGAAATGGGATCCGGAGCTTCTGGAGCTATTTGGTATTCCCGAATCGCTGCTACCGGAGGTGATGGATTCCGCCGATCAGTTCGGGCAGATCACCGAGGGTGGGGCACTCAACGGTGCCTCTGTGCTGGGCGTGGCCGGCGATCAACAGGCGGCCCTGTTTGGCCAGACCTGTTTCGGCATTGGCATGGCGAAGAGCACCTATGGCACTGGCTGCTTCCTGATGCTCAATACCGGCGACAAGGCTCTGCAATCGGAGCACCGCTTGCTTACGACGGTGGCCTACCGGGTTAACGGCAAGCCAACCTACGCCCTGGAGGGTAGTATTTTTATTGCCGGCGCCACCATTCAATGGCTGCGGGACGGCCTTCAGCTTATTCGCGATGCCTGTGAGACAGAACCGCTGGCGGAGGGGACGCCCGTCGACCACGGTGTTTATCTGGTACCGGCTTTTACCGGGTTGGGTGCGCCGTACTGGGACCCCAATGCACGGGGCGCCATCTTCGGTCTTACCCGCGATACCGGCATCAAGGAGATTGTCACGGCGGGCCTGCAATCTGTTTGCTATCAAACCAAGGACCTGCAAAAGGCCATGGAAAAAGACGGGATTCGGCCGGTCAACCTGAGGGTTGATGGCGGCATGGTGGCCAATAACTGGGTACTTCAGTTTCTGGCCGACATTCTCGGCGCCCGCGTGGATCGCCCGTCGCTGGTTGAAACCACGGCATTGGGTGCTGCCTATCTGGCTGGCCTCAAGGCGGGTGTCTATGGCTCTCTCGAAGAGCTTTCCGAACTATGGCGATGTGACCGGAGTTTCGAGCCCGTCATGACGAAAGAGAAGCGGGACGCGCTCTACGATGGCTGGTTCCAGGCGGTTCAAAAGCTCTGACACCAGGCTTCTGCGGGGATGGGTTTTATCGAACCCCAAGTTCCCGCAGACGCTTGTATAGCGTGTTACGGCTGACTGCCAGTTCTCTTGCGGCCTGGGATACATTGCCTGTGCACTTGTGATAGACCCTCAGCGTTCTGGCGAGTGTATCCTCGGGTTCCGCTTCAATGCCCGGTACGGATGGCTGCGGGATATTCTGATCGGATTCCTCGCCCGAGCTGTTCTCGAATTCAGCAAGGAAGTCTTCCGGCAAATGCCACACCTGCACGTCCTCCCCGTCGGCAATGGCGATAGCCACCCGCAGCACGTTGACCAGTTGGCGGATGTTACCCGGCCACGGGTGGTTTTCCAGGGCCGAGAGTACCTTGGGAGACAGCTGTTCTGATTGCCCCGGATCACGGTGACGGGAATAGATGGTTTGTATCAGCAGCAATCTGTCGGCGCGGTCCCGAAGGGCAGGGAGTTCCACGCATAGCCCGTTGATCCGGTAATAGAGGTCTGCCCTGAAATGACCGCTTTCGATCCGTGTGCCCAGTGGTCGGTTGGTCGCCGTGACCAGCAGAATATCAACAGGGACGCTGTCGGTAGAGCCGACCGGAGTAACCAGCCGCTCCTGGAGTACCCGTAGCAGCCTTGATTGGGCCGAAAGGGGCATTTCGCCAATCTCGTCCAGAAACAGAATGCCTTTATGGGCCTTTCGGATAAAACCCAGTGAACCTTGCGCCCGCGCGCCTGTGAAGGCCCCCGCTTCGTAACCGAATAATTCCGATTCGACCAGTTCCGGGGGAATGGCCGCACAGTTAACCGCCACCAGTGGTTGATCCTTGCGCGGCGATGCCCGATGAAGCGCCTTGACCAGAACTTCCTTGCCGACCCCGGTCTCGCCGGTGATGAGTACCGGTAGCCCCCGCTGCAGCACTTTGAGACTCTGTGTCGCACATCGCTTTACGGCTGAATCACCGTATTCGAGATTGTCGATACCCAGCAATTCATCGGTATGCTTGCCCTCGTCAGGGAGTGGCAACGGATCATTTTGGGCGCTGTTGTCGACAACCCGGGTAGGGCGCTTGATCCGGGCGCTCAGTCGCACCTTGCTGCGGGTGGTCAGTTGCAGGTTTTCGGTTTCAGGATGGCCAAGAATGTGATTCCGACGGCCGTTGAAGAGTTCATCCAGACGGGCCTCCACGGTATTGATCCCCAGCAACTGGTCTGCTCGCTGGTTACTCGCAATGACCCGTCCGGAATCATCGCACACCAGAATCCCCGACCAGGGGCTATCGAAGTTATCCGCCGTGGTATTCAGGGTGATCTGGAAATGATCGGGGCCGAACTGACGGTTGATGAGTCGGTTTTCCACGGATTGGGAAAGCAGGCGAACCATGCCCAGGGTGTGGGCCTGGGGCAGGTAGGCATCGCTGAACACGCTGAGAACACCGGCAATCTGCCTGTGGGCATCGAAAATCGGTGCCGCAGAACCAATAATGCTTCGGTTCGTTTTCAGGAAATGTTCGTTTCGCTGAATCTGAACAGGAGCACCGACAGCAATAGAGGTGCCAATGGCGTTGGTGCCGCAGTTCTGCTCCTGCCAGTTTGCGCCGGTCTGGAACCAGGGTTTCAGCCGTGTCTCGGTAATGCGCTCATCGCCCCAGCTGTTCAATACCGTGGCGTGCTGATCGGCGAGCAGAATGAGGCAGCGGCTGTTGGAAAGTACATTCCGGTAGTAGGGCAGAACCTCAGCTTCGGTTACCGAGAGCAATTCGCTGTATTGGCGGTTTATTTCTTCCAGCCTGGCAGACTCCGGCACCAGCGGTGTTGGCTCATGGTCGTGATCAAGGCCCCAGGCAATGCAGCGGTCCCAGGAATCGGCAATAACGCTCCGGTAGTCCGAATATTCGTTTTTTCTCATCAGGCGTCACTCAGTTGTTCGTTTGTTGTTCTTACAGACGACTCGAGCATCTCACGTGGGCAACTGTGTCAAATGTGTTGCTCAATCATCTGTGCAAATCCTGTTCACGTCAATGTTCAATTTGAACAAAGTATTGCTAAACGAACATTTTTATTTTCGCATAAGAAATTACTCGGAAAATAAAAGGCTTTATAAAACAGTGGAGTAAGTAAGATCACCTACGCAAACGTGCAAGCTGGTATAGCCTTTGCGTAAGGAGATTCGAAATCGAATTTCTGTGGCCGATGTAAACCGGCCCGGAGTGCGTTTCCACAAGAACAAAAAGGAAAGCCTATGTCCTTAACACTGGAGAATCTCTCCCGTGAGGTCGACGGTGTCGACTATATCCGGGATGCCAACCTCACCTTTGAGGCAGGTTCCTTTAACGTTCTGCTCGGCCGGACACTGGCCGGTAAGACCTCACTGATGCGATTGATGGCAGGGCTGGACAAGCCTGATAGCGGCCGTCTGATCTACAACGGTGAGGACGTTACGGGGCAGAGCGTGCAGAGCCGAAATATTTCGATGATCTATCAGCAGTTCATCAATTACCCCAACCTGACTGTCTACGAAAATATTGCCTCGCCCCTGCGGCTTGCAAAGATGGCTGAGTCCGAGATTGATCGAAGGGTGAAAGAAACCGCGTCGATGCTTCGGATCGACCCTTTGCTCAAGCGCTACCCGCTGGAGCTGTCCGGTGGCCAGCAGCAACGAACCGCCATGGCCCGGGCGCTGGTGAAGGACGCCACCCTTGTGCTATTCGACGAGCCCCTGGTCAACCTCGATTACAAGCTGCGCGAGGAGCTCAGGGCGGAATTGCGGGACCTGTTCCGCGAGCGTCAGTGTATCGCGGTTTACGCCACCACAGAGGCCAACGAAGCACTGGCGCTCGGTGGCACAACCACACTGTTACACGAGGGCCAGGTGGTCCAGACCGGCCCGGTGATGGATGTCTACCGCGCCCCGGTGAACACCCTCGCTGCACAGTTGTTCAGTGAACCCCCGATGAACATGATTCGCGGACGTGTTTCCGAAACCGAGGTGACCTTCGACGAATATTCGCACCACGCGCTGACACAGGAGCTGGCGAAGCTTCAGCCGGGTGATTACTGGTTCGGGATCCGGCCCAGCCATATCGGCCTGGTGCCCACCAGTGATGATGATCTGGAAATGTCCATGGAGGTGGAGCTCAGCGAAATCAGTGGTTCTGAAACCTTCATGCATGTGGAGAACAGCCACTTCGAAATGGTGTTGCAGTTGATGGGGGTGCATCAGTACCACACAGGCTCACCAATCAAGGTGTACCTGCCGATCAATAAACTGTTCGTGTTCGACAACAACGAGCAACTGGTGCACACACCGTCTCAGGTTTCAGGAGGGTCTGTCTGATGGCCGAAATTCAATTGAAATCACTCGCCCACAGTTACAGTGATATGCCCCAGGGCCCGGACGATTATGCCATTCGTCAGCTCGACCATGTGTGGCACAAGGGTGGGGCCTACGCACTGCTGGGTCCGTCCGGTTGCGGAAAAAGCACCATGCTGAACATCATTTCCGGCCTTGTTCAGCCCTCCGAGGGCGATGTTCTGTTTGATGGAAAGCGGGTTAACGAGCTTTCCCCGCGAGACAGGAATATCGCCCAGGTTTTCCAGTTTCCGGTCATCTACGACTCAATGACCGTTTACGACAACCTGGCGTTTCCGCTCAAGAACAACAAGGTTCCGGCCTCCAAGATCAAGGCCCGTGTTCATGAGATTGCGGAAGTCCTGGAAATCGAGGACAAGCTCTACAAGAAGGCAAAGAACCTGACCGCGGATGAGAAGCAGAAGGTATCCATGGGCCGCGGCCTGGTACGGGAAGACGTTTCGGCGATTCTGTTTGATGAGCCCCTGACCGTGATCGATCCGCAGCTCAAGTGGAAGTTGCGCCGCAAACTCAAGCAGATTCACGAGCAGTTCGACATCACCATGGTGTATGTCACCCACGACCAGCTCGAAGCCTCCACCTTTGCCGACAAGATTGCCGTGATGTATGGCGGACAGATTGTCCAGTTTGGCACCCCGACCGAGCTCTTCGAACAACCCAACCACACGTTCGTGGGTTTCTTTATCGGAAGCCCGGGGATGAATCTCATCGAGGTACAGAGATGCCCCCGCGGCGTGTGTTTCGGTAGCACGGTCGTGGCACTTGAGCCCTGGCAGGTTGATGTCCTGCAGCGGACCAGGTCCACCAACATCAAGATCGGAATACGTCCTGAGTTCGTGGAGGTGTCCTCCATGGCCTCAGACGACACCTTCGAGGCCGAGGTCCTGGATGTCGAAGACCTCGGTACCTACAAGATCGTTACCGTTCAGCTTGACCACGAGAATATGAAAGTCCGGCAGAGCGAGGACTTCGCCGCATCTACCGGCAGCCGGGTTCATCTCTCGTTCCCGAAGCAATGGCTGAAGCTGTATGTGGACGAATTCCTGGTACAGGAGCAACAGTGATGCAAAAGGTACAAAACAACAAAGCCTGGTGGCTGGTGCTGCCAGTATTCCTGCTCGTTGCCTTCTCGGCACTGATTCCCCTGATGACCGTGGTGAACTATTCGGTCCAGGATATTTTCGGACCGGGCCAGGCGTTCTTCGTGGGCACCGAATGGTTTAAGGAGGTATTGACGGATGAGCGTCTTCAGGACTCGCTGATTCGTCAGTTCATCTTCTCCGGTGCGGTCCTGCTGATTCAGATTCCCCTCGGGATCGGAGTGGCGCTGATGATGCCCAAATCCGGGATCAAGGGGTCGCTGTGTCTGATTCTGCTGGCCATTCCCCTGCTGATTCCCTGGAACGTGGTTGGCACCATCTGGCAGATTTTCGCCCGCGGTGACATTGGTCTGTTCGGCTGGGGCATCAACCAACTTGGTATCGATTACAACTACACCGGTGACACTCTTGATGCCTGGTTGACGGTGCTGCTCATGGACGTATGGCACTGGACACCGCTGGTGGCGCTGCTTTGCTATTCCGGGCTGCGGGCGATTCCCGAGGCGTTCTACCAGGCCGCGGAAATCGATCGGGCTTCAAAGTGGGCTGTGTTCCGCTACATCCAGCTGCCCCGCCTCAAGAGCGTGTTGATCATCGCCGTGCTGCTGCGCTTCATGGACAGTTTCATGATCTATATCGAGCCGTTCGTGCTGACCGGCGGCGGGCCTGGCAGCTCGACCACCTTCCTGAGTCAGACGCTGACCACCATGGCGATAGGGCAGTTTGACCTGGGGCGTGCGGCGGCATTCTCGCTGATCTACTTCCTCATCGTGCTGCTGATTTCCTGGCTGTTCTTTACCGCCATTACGCACGCCGACAAAGAAAAATAAGGAGAATGTGATGAGACAGACACGTTCGAAAAATTTTGGGATAACCCTGTTTATCCTGCTGCTGCTGACGCCGATCTACTGGTTGCTGAACATGTCGTTCAAGACCAACCAGGAAATCCTGGGCGGTCTGACACTCTGGCCGCAGAATTTCACCCTGGACAACTATGCGGTGATTTTTACCGACCCGAGCTGGTACAGCGGCTATATCAACTCGATGATCTATGTTTCGATCAACGTGGTGATCACGCTGGTGGTGGCCCTGCCGGCAGCCTACGCATTCAGCCGTTACAAGTTTCTCGGTGACAAGCACCTGTTCTTCTGGCTGCTCAGTAACCGGATGGCACCGCCGGCGGTTTTCCTGTTGCCGTTCTTCCAGTTGTATTCGTCCATCGGGCTGTTCGATACCCACATTGCCGTGGCCCTGGCGCACTGCCTGTTCAACGTGCCGCTGGCGGTCTGGATTCTGGAAGGATTCATGTCCGGCGTGCCGCGCGAGTACGACGAAATGGCCTATATTGATGGCTACAGCTTTCCCAAATTCTTCGTGAAGGTCTTCCTGCCGATGATTCGTTCCGGTATCGGGGTCACGGCATTCTTCGCCTTCATGTTCTCCTGGGTAGAGTTGCTCCTTGCCCGGACCCTGACGTCCGTGGATGCCCAGCCAATCGGGGCGATCATGACCCGAACGATAGGGGCGAGTGGTATCGACTGGGGCGTTCTGGCGGCTGCCGGTTCACTCACCATCATTCCCGGCCTGCTGGTGATCTGGTTCGTTCGTAACCACGTTGCCAAAGGCTTCGCCCTCGGACGCGTGTAAGGAGACGTTCTATGATTGCCTGGATGAACTGGACACCGACTGTCGCCATCTTCTTTGCAGTGATTGCGGGGATTCTGGCGGTGATGACGGTTTACGAAATTGTCTCCCCGTGTAGCGAAAGGAAAGGCTTTCTGCCGATAGCCACGACCCGCGGTGACAGATTGTTTATCGGATTGCTCTCGGCAGCGTATATACACCTGGCTTTCCTGGCTGTAAGCGATATCACGTTATGGGTGGCGCTTGCGGTTTCGGTGGCCTGGCTATTGGTGCTGCTGCGCTGGGGATGAGCCTGAGGTCGGATGTTCGTTATGTTGTTTTTTCGAACATTCGGCTCTAAAAATTCTCTAAAAACACTTGTAATGATTTCGTAAACGAACTATTTTTATTTCAATGATCGGAATCGATCATAGGCGATTCCGGTAAAAGAATAGCGACCAGAGCGCTATAAGTGCGGAAACGAAACCCGGCTGTTTCGTTCCATTCATAAAAAGACGAACGAGGTTGGATATGTTCAACAACAATAAATATCCGAGGACCCTGTTGCTGAGCGCCGCCGTTGGTGTTGCCAGTATGGGGTTAAGCCTGCATGTCAGCGCCGATCAGTACAGTGAGGCGGCTGAAAAGTGGGTGAATGAAGCGTTCAAGAACTCTACTTTGACCAAGGAAGAACAGCTCAAGGAGATGGAGTGGTTCACTCAAGCGGCTGAGCAGTTCCGCGGCATGGACATCAACGTGGTTTCCGAAACCATCGCGACTCACGAGTATGAGTCCAATGTTCTGGCCAAGGCGTTTTCGGAAATTACCGGTATCAACCTGACCCATACGCTGATTCAGGAAGGCGATGTCATCGAGAAACTCCAGACCCAGATGCAGTCGGGACGGAACATCTACGATGGCTACGTGAACGATTCAGACCTGATCGGGACCCACTTCCGGTATGGCAAGGTAGTGGCTGTTGAAGACATCATGAACGGTGCTGGCAAGGATCTTACCCTGCCCACCCTGGATCTTGACGATTTCATCGGGCTCGACTTTACCACCGGGCCTGACGGCAAACTCTACCAGTTGCCTTCCCAGCAGTTCGCCAACCTCTACTGGTTCCGTGCGGACTGGTTCGAACGTGAAGATCTGCAAAAGCAGTTCAAAGAGATCTATGGCTATGACCTGGGTGTACCGGTCAACTGGTCTGCCTATGAAGATATTGCCGAGTTCTTTTCGGTGCACGTGAAGGAAATTGACGGTGAGCGCGTGTACGGTCACATGGACTACGGCAAGAAGGACCCGTCCCTGGGCTGGCGCTTTACCGATGCGTGGTTCTCCATGGCGGGTGCTGGCGACAAAGGCCTTCCGAACGGTTTGCCCGTAGACGAATGGGGTATCCGGGTTGAAGAGTGTCATCCTGTCGGCTCAAGCGTCAGCCGTGGCGGTGCAACCAATGGTCCCGCTGCCGTGTATGCCACCGAGAAATACGTGGATTGGCTGCGCGAGTACGCGCCCCCCGAAGCCCAGGGCATGACTTTCTCCGAGGCCGGCCCGGTGCCTGCCCAGGGTAACGTTGCCCAGCAGATCTTCTGGTATACCGCCTTTACCGCAAGCATGATCAAGGATGGTCTGCCGGTTGTGAACGAGGATGGCACGCCCAAATGGCGGATGGCGCCGTCACCACGCGGTCCCTACTGGGAAGAAGGCATGAAGCTTGGCTATCAGGACGTGGGCTCCTGGACGTTCCTGGATTCAACCCCTGAAAAGCGTCGACTGGCGGCCTGGCTGTACGCCCAGTTCACCGTTTCCAAGACCGTGTCCCTGGAGAAAACCATCGCCGGCCTGACGCCAATTCGCGAGTCTGACATCGAGTCCGAGGTGATGACCGAAATGGCACCGAAACTCGGCGGTCTGGTGGAATTCTACCGTAGCCCGGCCCGGGTTCAGTGGTCGCCCACTGGTACCAACGTGCCGGATTATCCGAAGCTGGCACAGCTGTGGTGGCAGTACATTGCCCAGGCGGCCAGTGGTGAAGCCACTCCGCAGGAAGCACTGGACGGGCTGGCCCAGGCCCAGGATCGGGTTATGGAGCGACTTGAGCGCGCCAATGTTCAACCGACCTGTGGTCCGAAGCTGAACGAGCCCCGGGACCCGCAATACTGGCTGGATCAACCCGGCGCACCCAAGCCGAAGTTGGACAACGAGAAGCCCCAGGGCAAGACCGTTGCCTACGATGAGCTGCTGAAAACCTGGGAAGAAGCCCGCTAAGGCGAACTGATTCCCTGAAGAGCAATGCCTGTCGCAACAGGACCCTTTGGTTGCGGCAGGCAGAGCACCGTTGTCACGGTGGGTTTTGGCCGGTTGCTTATAGTTCCCCCCCTTTCAAGCATTTCAAGGTAGCCCCTCCCGGGGTCAACCCTGCCGGCCCTTTTTCTGCCGTTTAGCCCGTCTTTGCAAGAACATGGCGGGAAGGGTGTGTCCAATGAACAGAATCTCCGTAATTCATCGTTTGTACGCGGGTTTCGGCCTGCTTTGCGTCATTATTGTTTGCTGGGGAGCATTCAACATCAGCATCATGTCCTCGTTCTCTGGCGCAACGGACAGGCTGACGTCGGATGTATTTCCGCTCAGTGGATTGATTCAGGAAATGGAAGCCCATCGATCAGAAACCGCAAGATACTCCGTGGAAGTGGTGGCTGCAGGCGATCAGAAAGTTCTGAGTTCCCAGTCTGCCAGACTTTCCAAGGCACTCAACAAACTTGGCGGTAGCCTGGATGCCTTCGTTGCGTCCGACAGCACGGCCATGTTCCCGGAGCTGGCCGCGGTAAACGAGTCCGCGAACGCCCGGCTGGCTGAGTTGCAGAGATCCGTCAAGGCGATCCTGGCTCTGAAAGGACACCTGCTCTCGGTGTCGGATTCGGTGAATTCCGGGCTGAGTGATTTCCTCGCCAACAACGGGGAGATGAAAAGAACCCTGGTCAGGGAGGGTACAGAGCCGGCGGGACAGGATATCTATATTCGTGACCTGTTCACGACGGTAATGGAAAACCTGACAAACATCGAGTTGCTGATCATGCAGATGGTGAGCACTGAGAACGCGAGTGAACTCAACACCATCGTCGAGAACCTTCGGTTCAATACCAGCACGTTTGAGCAGGACATTTCGGCCCTGGTGAACGAGGTACCTCGCCTGGAGGGCATGCCATCTTTGGTTGAAAGGTTTCTTGCCGCGGTGAACGATGACGCTGGAATCATCAGCCAGTACTCAGACTATCGCCAGAACCGGCTGGAACTGGAGCTCTTGGCCAGGAAGGTAGACGGCTCTTTTTCGGCAATGGCATCCGAGCTGGATGACGCACGAAAAATCGTTGCCGAGAGGGCAAGCGCCTCAGTGTTCGCGCTGGATGATACCGCGCTGAATTCGGAACAGCTGGTTTACTGGCTGCTGCCCCTGGTGGTTCTGATTGCGCTGGCAACTTTGATCAGACTTGGACGGATGATCAGCCGGCCGCTTCAGGCGACTCAGGAACACCTGGCCGCAATGGCCGGGGGCGACTATTCTCAAGCCCTCGAGTTTCCGGCGTGTGGCGAGTTTATGGACCTGAAGCGTTCCGTCAACCGGTTGTCCGAAGCCATGGCAACGGTCCTGGGGAGCCTGCAACAGGCTGGGTCGGACATATCCGTGATCGCCTCGGGTAACGCCAGGTTTGCCAGAGATTTTAACGAACGGATACGAATCCAGTCCGATGAGCTCGGTTCTATTGCTGCTGCGATGACTCAAATGGAGGCGTCTGCCAGGGAGGTAGCCGGTTCGGTTCGGGATACCCATACCCTCGTTGGCGAGGTAAACCGGCAGGTTGAAGACAATCTGTCTGCAGCCGAGCGTGGCATGGACTGTGTTGAAAGCCTCGGGCGCCAGGCGGAGCAGACTGCAAAAAAACTGAAGCAACTTGAGCAGGCATCTTTTGATATCGGCAGGATTACCGAGGCCATTGATGATATTGCCAATCAAACCAATCTGTTGGCCCTGAACGCCGCCATTGAATCGGCGCGCGCCGGTGATGCCGGTCGCGGCTTTGCCGTGGTTGCAGATGAGGTTCGCGGGCTGGCCCGGAAGACCACCGAGAGCACCGACACCATACGGGATCTCGTGGAAGGTCTTCAGCGGGAAGCCTCTGAATCGGTCAGCTCCATGAACTCCAGTTTTGAGCAGCTGGGATCTGTGCGTGATTTGATGGCCAGTGTCTCGGAAGGCGCGGGCAGAATTGGTTCGGCAGTGGGACGGATCCATCAGGGCGCCGAGCATATTCGTCACGGCATGGACGAGCAGGAGAATGTCAGTCAGTCGGTGGCGCGGCAGGTCAGTGAAATCAGCGCCTCGGTGGCTGAAAGCCTTGAGAGTATCAACGAATTGGTCACGACCTGTGACCGCCTGGAGGATTCGGTGACCAGTATTGAATCATTGATGGCTCGATTTCGCATCCACTGAACCCATCGCGTACCAACCAACTTTCGTTTCCATATAACAAATTTGTCTGATTGAAGGGTTTATTTCGCTTGATGATGTTCGTTTACGAATATTAAGATGGTTTTAATGTTCGTTATCCAAAAATAGAATTCGCAAACAATAATGATTGAACAGGAACGACCTTATGGAACAGATAAAATCAGTCACAGCCCGGGAAATTCTGGATTCCCGCGGATTTCCCACAGTGGAAGTGGACGTAGAACTCCGAAATGGCGTGGTCGGGCAGGGCCGGGTGCCATCCGGGGCTTCCACGGGAACCCGGGAGGCGCTGGAAAAGCGCGATGGTGATGACAGTCGCTACAACGGCAAGGGCGTCCTGCAGGCAGTTCGGTGTGTTAACGAACGGATTGCTCCGGCGCTGGAGGGGCGAGTGGTATTTGATCAGCTCGTGATGGATCGCCTCATGTGCGAGATGGATGGCACGCCAAACAAGGCGGAGTTGGGCGCCAATGCGATTCTGGCCGTATCCCTGGCCACAGCCAACGCCGGCGCCAATTACCGGCAACAGCCCCTGTACCGGTATCTTGCCGAGCTCTATGGCTGCAACGGCCCCAGTATCTTGCCAGTGCCCATGATGAACATCATCAATGGTGGCGCTCATGCCGACAACAACGTTGATATCCAGGAATTCATGATCCAACCGGTCGGGGCACCCAGCTACAGCGAGGCGCTGAGGATGGGGGTGGAAACCTTCCATGCCCTCCGGTCGCTTCTACGGAAGAACAGGCTGTCCACGGCGGTGGGCGATGAAGGTGGCTTCGCACCGAATCTGCGTTCCAGTGAGGAGGCACTCGACCTGATTCTGGCCGCCGTTGAAAAGGCAGGGTACCGGCCCGGATCCGATGTGGTCCTTGCCCTTGATTGTGCCGCTTCTGAATTCTATGAAGACGGCCGTTACAACCTCAAGGGTGCCGGTAAAGAGTATACCTCTGAAGAATTCTCGGATTACCTGCTCAACCTGGCCATGAAGTATCCCATCGCTTCCATTGAAGACGGCATGGACGAAAGCGACTGGGACGGCTGGAAACTGCTGACCGAGAAATTGGGCGAACGTGTGCAGCTGGTGGGTGACGACCTTTTCGTGACCAACAGCGCAATCATCACAGAGGGCATCCGTAAGGGAATTGCCAACTCGGTACTGATCAAGTTCAACCAGATCGGAACCCTTACAGAAACCCTGGATGCTATCGGAATGGCCCAGGATGCCGGCTATACCACAGTGATTTCCCACCGCAGTGGCGAGACCGAAGATACCTTCATATCCGATCTGGCCGTGGCCACACGGTCGGGCCAGATCAAAACCGGCTCTCTCTGCCGATCTGACCGGGTCGCCAAGTACAACCGTCTGCTGCGCATTGAGCAGGACCTTGGCGCCCACGCGTTTTACCCCGGTGTCGGCGCAATCCGTTGCGCCCTGGACACCTGAGACTGCTTTTCGGGAGAAACATCATGAGAAAACCCATTCTGATTGGAAACTGGAAGATGAACGGCAGCCTTCAGGCAAACCAGGCCCTGATGGTACGTGTGTTGCCCCGGCTGAGAATGTTCCGGAAGTCCATTGATCTGGCCGTGTGCCCGCCGCACCCCTATCTGTTTCAGGTGCGGGATCTGCTGGGTTACACCGGCATCATGTTGGGTGCCCAGAATGCGTCTGGATTTGTCTCCGGCGCCTACACCGGCGAAGTCAGTGCCACCATGCTGCAGGAGATGGGGTGTCGCTATGTGCTGGTGGGGCACTCTGAGCGCCGGTTACTGTTTGGCGAAAGCAATCAGGAGGTGGCTGCCCGTTACCGGTCGGTTCTTGGAGCCGGGCTCACGCCGGTATTGTGCGTTGGCGAAACACTGGACGACAGGGAGTCTGGACGCACCAATCTGATCATTGAACAGCAGCTTCAGGCGGTGATTGACGAAGTTGGCCTTGCCGCCATGGCGAATGGAGTTATTGCCTATGAGCCGGTGTGGGCTATTGGCACAGGCAAAACGGCCACGCCAGAGCAGGTTTCCCGGGTGCATCAGCAGATCCGTCAATTCATTGGGAAGAGCGCACCTGAGGCATCCGAAGACATCAGCCAGGATCTTCGCGTGATCTACGGCGGCAGCGTCAAGGCGGCTAACGCCTTCGAGCTTTTCAGTCTTGCCGACGTTGATGGCGGCCTGATTGGCGGTGCCTCGCTGCACGCCGACGAATTCGGAATGATTGCCGGTGCCCTGGCCGAGGCTTCCGGCGTTCTGGCCGGCGAATGCGAAACCAATTGATGGAGATGGACATGCAGTCAAAACGCTGGATGCAAACGACGTTTTTCCCAAAAGACAGCGACGTACCTGAAAAATTTCGCGGGGGCGGTGTGGAATTGGCCGAGACACTGGTCGGGGGCGAACTCCGCTGTTGGGACGGTCCCTACGCAGACGTTCGCAGCCCTATCTGCATTATCGGGCATGGCGAGAGCGAACCTCAGCCTCTGGTGATCGGCCGGACGCCGCTGATGGATGAGACCGCTGCCCTGGAAGCTCTGGATGCGGCAGTGCAGGCCTATGGTCAGGGCAACGGAGAGTGGCCCAGCATGTCAGTAGCCAACAGAATCGAACACGTCGAACAGTTCCTCGCGGAGATGCGAAATCATCGGGAGGCCGTGGTAGAGCTTTTGATGTGGGAAATCGGCAAGACCCGGAAAGATGCCTGCAAGGAATTTGACCGAACCTGTGACTACATCAGAGATACGATCCATGAGTTGAAGGTGCTCGACCGACGTTCATCGAGATTCGAGATCGTAGGTGGCGTTGTGGCGCAGACCCGTCGCTTACCGGTGGGCGTTGCCCTGTGCATGGGGCCGTTCAATTATCCGCTTAACGAGACCTTCACAACGCTGATTCCGGCGTTGATCATGGGCAATACCGTGGTGTTCAAACCCGCCAAATACGGTGTGCTCCTGATTGGCCCTCTGATGGACGCATTCCGGAAGTCGTTTCCGCCGGGAGTCATCAATATCATCTTCGGGCGGGGCAGGGACACCGTCGGGCCGTTGATGAAAAGCGGTAAGGTGGACATGTTCGCCTTTATTGGCACTCACCGGGGTGCGTCCGCACTGAAACAGATGCATCCAAAGCCGCACCGGTTGAAGGCTGTGCTGGGCCTTGACGCCAACAATCCGGCCATTGTGCTGCCAGACGCTGACCTTGAGCTTGCCGTCAGCGAGTGCGTCACCGGCGCGTTGTCTTTCAACGGTCAGCGCTGTACCGCCCTGAAACTGCTTTTTGTCCATGATTCCCTTGCGGATCAGTTTGTCAGCCAGCTGTCGGAAGGTGTCAATGAACTGGCTGCGGGAATGCCCTGGGAGCAGGGCGTATCGCTGACGCCATTGCCCGAGCCGGGCAAAATCGGATTCCTCAGGGAGCTGGTGGATGATGCCATTGCCAAAGGCGCATCGGTGGTCAATCCCGGTGGCGGCGAAGTCAACGGCACGTATTTTCACCCTGCCGTGCTATACCCGGTCACCGCTGAAATGCGCATCTACCATGAGGAGCAGTTCGGCCCGGTCATTCCTGTTGTTGCTTTCTCGGATGAACAGGAAGTAATCGACCATGTCCGGGATTCCAGCTACGGCCAGCAGCTCAGTATTTTTGGCACGGATTCCGACACGGTGGGGCGGTTGATTGATCTGCTTGCCAATCAGGTAGGCCGGATTAACCTGAATGCCCAGTGCCAGAGAGGGCCGGATACCTTGCCGTTTAATGGAAGAAAGGATTCTGCGGAGGGCACCCTGTCAGTATCGGACGCACTGAGGGTGTTTTCGATCCGCACAACGGTGGCCACCAAGTCCAGTGACAGCAATCGGGACCTGGTGACCGGTATCGTGCGTGGACGACAATCGAAGATCCTGACGACCGATTACCTGTTCTGATCGCCGGATCTTGTAGTGTGAGCTCAGAGCCGGAGAGGCTTGCCAGCCTCCCGGCGCCGCTCTTCCCATTCTTCCCGGGTCTGGGCTGCCTGGTCGCCGGGCATGGAATCGATGATGCTGAAATAATCGGAACCGTATTCGTCGGCGATGATGGTGTTACGCGGTTTCACCTTGACCACGTACACCGTCTGAACATTCTGGTGATCGAATTCCCGCCAGTACTGTTCGTCCTTCAGGAACGTGTATCTGTGTCCCTCCAGCGCCTGGATGAGGCGGGCGGTGTTGGTGGTGCCGGTACGCTCCACAGCATCCTTGTATTGGTAAACAATGCTGTAGGCAGAGGCCGCAGCGGTGGATGGTCGCATTTCATATCGCGCTGAGAAGGCCTCTACAAATTCCTTGCCTCTCGGATAGTTCAGCTCGTAGGGAGCGTTCCATACCCAGGGCGAACCGCCGATAACGCCTTCCATAATGGTGGGGCCTACCTGGCGTGCCATGCCGAGGGTGAGGTTGGGCACAACGATCTGCATTTTCTTGGTGAGGCCCATTTCGTAGGCAACATTCAGGGCTCGAACCATGTCGTCACCGAAAAGAACCATCATCAGGACTTTGGCATCGCTCGCTTCCGCCTGCTCCAGCGCTTCACGGAAGTCGGTAATCAGTGCTCGGGGGAAAGGCGTTTTCACGCCCTGGTGGCGCTGGGTGTCCTCGGTTCCCGAAAACTTGCGTACGGACTCTTCCACAGACCAGCCCCAGGTGTAGTCAGCGGTGATGTAGAAGTATTCGTCGTCGGCGTGATTGGTGGTGAGATATTGGCTCAACGCCTTGGCCGTCATCCAGGCATTGTAGGGCTCCCGGAACATGTGGGAATGACCTTCGGCGCCGGTGGTGGCGTTCGAATAGGTGAGTGTGCCGAAGTAAATCCGGTCGCGATCCCGGGCGGCTTTGCCAGAGGCAATGGCAACGGCACTGGAGACGCCGCCGAACACCATCTGGACGCCTTCACGGTCAATGAGCTCTGCGGTGTTCTTTGCGCCCTGGGCAGGTTCACCGCGGGTATTTCTGATCACCAGTTCCAGTTGGCGGCCCATGACACCGCCGGCCTTGTTGATTTCGTCAACGGCCAGGAAGGCGCCCAGGCGCTGTTGCAGGCCCTGATCCTTGTAGCGACCGGTTTGCGGATAGTTCAGGCCGATTTTCAGGGTTTCGGCATAGACAGTAGTGCTCGCCAGCAAAAGCAGGCAAGCAGAAAAGAGTACTTTTCTGAGATTCATTCAGGTTGGCCTCCAGAATTGCAGCGCCACTGGTGGAGAGGGCTGCGAATCTTTTTTTGATTATTTGTTAAGCAGAGCTAGTGTCAGCGCTGATTATGGAGCCAACAATGGGACTAAAGTGGAATTTTGGGTAACAAATTGTAGATCAGTGACTTATATCAACTTTGCGATGCCCCTCAGGGCACCGCAGTTTGCCGCATTGCTTCAAGTATTGCGTACCAGAGAGGTCTGGGCAGAGCCGTGCGGGTGCCCTTGAGCGCAGCCTCAATTCTGGCCTCGCGCATGGAGCCAAGAACCGGGATAGGGGCACCCGGAAGCTGACGCAGCCAGGCGATGGCCAGTCCGGTCTCGCACAGCCCGGTTTCTTCCCTTGCGGCTTGCAGCAGGCTCTCAGGAACTGAACCGGGTAGGGCGCCACCGGCGAGCGGTGACCAGGCGAGCCAGCGCAGTCCATCGTTCAGATGGGCCTCATAGGTGCCATCGAACAACGGTTCTGCATTACTGAGTGACAGCTCGCTCTGATTACAAACCAGGGGCAGGCGGGTATTTTTCTGAAGCCAGCGCCACTGCTCCGGCAGGAAATTGGACACTCCGATGTGCCGAATCTTGCCGGCGCTGACGGCCTGTTCCAGGGTTCTCGCCAGCGACTCCGCCTCCATCAGCGGGTCTGGCCGGTGAATAAGGAACGTGTGAATCTGCTCAACCCGGAGCCGGCTGAGCGACCTGTCGATAGCCCCGGAAAAATAGTCTGCTTCAGCCCGATAGTGTTTGGTGGTCCACTGGCTGGGGTCCTGATGGGCCGGCACAATTCCGGCCTTGGAGATAACCTGCACTTTCTGACGCAATTCCGGTGAGGTCGCCAGTGCCTCCCCAAAAACACGCTCGCACTCGCCATCTCCGTAGATGTCGGCATGATCGAAGACAGTCAGTCCTTCATCCAGCCTTCCCTGGATCCAGTCTGCCAGCCGTGCCGGCTGGCAGAGATCGGCATGGTCGAGCAGACGCATCATGCCAAGAACAAGAGGAGTGTCTTCCAGAAATCTCGAATAACTCATGGTCAGGTCACTTTCTTCCGAACGCAATCACCACCCGGTCATCGCCGTTGGTTCTTGAGAAAACATAGGGTTGCTGGCTGATCAACCGGTGCTCGCCTGCGCCAATCACGGGATGACGCTCACGGAACTGCCCCAGCTTCTGCCAGTGCGCAAGGATACCGGACACCTCGCCATTCTCAATGGCATTCCAGTTCATGTCCGAGCGGGTGCCCTGATGCGGATCCGATCCGGTTGGCCCGAACGCCCGGCCGGACTCATCACCATAGAACACCTGAACTGCGCCAGGCGTAAGCATGAGAGCCGCTGCGGCCCGCTTCTGTAGCGAGGGATCATTGCCGGCGATCTGGCTGAACAGTTTGGTGTCGTGGGAGGAGATATAGCTCATCACATTGAAGTTTTCTTCGCCATGCAGTTTGCTGGCGTAATCACTATAGATGGGCTCCATGGCGGGCAGACATTGCGCGCCGGCACGGGCCTCCTCCTGCAGGTCGAAGTTGATCACCGCATCGAAGCCGGCATCGAAATAGGCGGTCTTGCGAACCGAATGGGGGAATACCTCGGCAACCATCCAGAACTCCTCGGCTGGCAGGTCGGCGTCGGGATTGCGGCTGCGGTACTCATCCAGGGCTGCCTGGGCCTCCTGTTTGAGCGCGAGCCAGGCCTCCGGTTCCACATGCTTGGCGGTATCCACCCGGAAGCCGTCCACTCCGAATTCCCGGACCCAGTCGGTCAGCCAGGTGATCAGGTAATCCCGAACGGTGGCATCGTCCAGTTGCTGGCTTCTTGAGCTGGCTTTATTCCGCAGGAACACCGGCAGATCCACGGGCTTTTCGGCCTCTGTCTTGAAATCTGGCAGAAACGCGAGAGAGCCGCGCTGGGCATCCACGGAGGCGTTAGGCGGCGTGTCGTAGTCGGCAATACCGGCCCGGACCCAGTCTTTGCCCCACCAGTTGCGCCAATCCGGATGATCGTAATCAATGAGGGCATGGTAGGCGTGGAAGTTTTCCCAGGATTCCGGTTGCCAGTCGCCCCAGCGCTCGGGCAGATGCTTTTCGAATCCCTCAAACAGCGAACCGAATTCAAAGGTCTGCATATCCTGCAGGGTACTGTAGCCTGGGTGGTTCATAACCACGTCCATGACCACCCGGATGTCTCGTTTATGGGCTTCCTGGACGAGAGTCCGGAATTCTTCCCGGGTACCAAAGTTGGCATCCGGGACCGTGAAGTCCAGGGCGTAATAGCCATGGTACCCGTAGTGCTGGAAATCGCCCCGGTCACCACCGCCTACCCAGCCGTGCATCTGTTCGAACGGAGGCGTGATCCAGAGGGCGCTGACCCCCAGTTCCGACAGGTAATCCAGTTTCTGGGTCAGGCCTACAAAATCACCGCCATGGAAGGTGCCGATTTCATCCTTTCCGTCTGGTTGGCGTCCATAATTCTGGTCGTTGCCGGTCGTGCCATTGGCAAACCGGTCTGTCACGGCGAAATAGACGGTCGCACCGCCCCAGCTAAACTGGCGCGCCTTGGCGTCGACTGATTCCAGTAACACCAACCCCTCGGCGTTGGCACCCGGCGCCATGGTTACCTCACCATCGATAACCCGGGCAGTGTTTCCCGTGTAGAAATCCCGGACGAGCGTCCCGTCCGGGAATGCGGAACCGACCGGAATCGTCATTTCGGCTGACGCCGCTTCGCAAAAGACATTGGTATCATTGGCTGAGGGTGGCCCGGCCACAACTGCGGGTTTGCCCGGGCCGGAGGCACAACCGGCTGTAATCAGGGCTGAGGCGATACAAGCTGAGAGTTTCAGGTGTCTGGCGCGAGGGCTCATGGCAATTGCTCCGTTTCGGTTTTCATTCTTGTGGATGCCATCAAACCAGACTCCACCCCGGGGTGGTAGAAGGAATTTTCTACGCCTGTCTACTCCCCTCTACTACGCCTCGGGGAATGAAATAAGGGGTGATGCTTATTACCCGGAATTGCCACACAGTGCCAATACTCGCAAAAGAAAGTTTGCGTTCAGTCCGGCCCGACAACCTCGTGAATGGCCGGAAAACAAGAATAAGGCAAGAACATACAGAGGAATCACCTGATGAATCGTCGAACTTTTATCCGCAGCACTCTCGCAGCCTCCATTGTTGCCGCTACCTTCGGCGTCTCCGCGCCGGCCCATGCCGAGATCGAAGAAGGCAAGCTTCTGGTCTGGATCAACGGTGACAAAGGCTATGACGGCTTGCAGGAAGTGGGGGACTGGTTCACTCAAGAAACCGGTATCCCGGTTGAAGTCGCCCACCCGGACAGCGCCACCGACAAGTTCCAGCAATCTGCTGCCACGGGCAATGGCCCGGATATCTTCATCTGGGCCCACGACCGTTTCGGTGAATGGGCCCAGAGCGGCATTATTTCCGAGATCAAACCTTCCCAGAGCGTGATTGACGCCAACTATGACTTTACCTGGGATGCGGTCACGGTGGACGGCAAGATGTACGGCTATCCGATGGCGGTCGAGTCTATTGGTCTGATCTACAACAAGGATCTGTTGCCAGAGCCTCCCAGCGCGTTCGAAGACATTCCTGCCGTTCACCAAAAGCTGGCGGAAGACGGCAAGCGCGCCATTCTGTGGGACTACAACAACACCTACTTTACCTGGCCGATGCTGGCTGCAGCCGGGGGATATATCTTCGGTGAAAACGCCGATGGTTCGGTCGATGTGAAGGATACCGGCGTGAACACCGAAGGGGCCATCAAAGGTGCCAAAGCGTTGACCCGGTTGATCGAGGAGGGTGTGATGCCCCGCGGAGCCGACTATAGCGCCATGGAGTCCAGCTTCAACAAGGGCGAGACGGCCATGATGATCAACGGCCCCTGGGCCTGGGGCAACCTTGAGAAAAGCGGCATCAACTTCGGTGTAACCACCATTCCGACGGTGGACGGGCAGCCCAGCAAACCGATGGTGGGCGTCATGGCCGCGACCCTCAACTCTGCCAGTCCCAACAAGGATCTGGCGGTTGAGTTCCTGGAGAACTACGCGCTCTCCGTCAAGGGCCTGAAAATGGTGAATAACGACGTTCCCCTGGGTGCCGTGGCCAACAAGGAATTCATGGACGAGCTCTCATCCGATCCCAATATCAAGGCCACCTTCGAGAATGCCCAGTTGGGCGAACCCATGCCGAACGTACCGGCCATGGGTGCCTTCTGGTCGTCCATGGGCCCGGCCCTGCAGAACATCACGTCCGGACGTCAGTCCGTTGAAGATGCCCTGAACGCGGCAGCACAGCGAATTACCCGGTAACCATAGGGTAATCCGGTGTCGGACGGTTTTGCTCCCGTCCGACACCGTCCCGCTGAGACGTGCATGAAAATTCGCCGTTGCCGAGGTGCGACGGTAATCAACGGGCTGACTACAATGATAACGGAAACCCTGTCCTCTCCCGGTATTGAAAGCAGACACTCCATGACCCGAGTATTTCTTAAATGGGGCGCGCTGACGGCGTTGGTCGGTGCCGCGCTCTACCTCATTCTGGCACTCTACGCCCAGCGTGAGTTTGTCTTCGCCATGCTGTTTCTGGTGCTCACCGCGTCGGCTGTTGCGGTGTTTGTCAGCAAGAAGCTGTACGCGCACCGGTACATTTTTCCGGCCATTGCCGGCATGGGGCTGTTCGTCATTTTCCCCCTGATGTACACCGTTGGCATCGGCTTCACCAATTACAGCGCCAGCAACCTGCTGAGTTTCGAGCAGGTGCAGGAAAACCTCCTGAGCCGGACCTATCAGTCTGAGGCGGTTCGCTACGACTACCAGCTGTACAAAACCGATGAAGGCTATGTGTTCTGGCTCGAGGGAGAGCATCAGAACCTGACTTCAACACCGGTAAACCTGGAGGCGGGCGAGCGCTCGGCACCGGTGTTGCCGGTGTCTGGCAAACCGCAAGGTGAGCCCCTGTCCATTCGCGAGATCATCCAGCTCAGGGGCCAACTCTCGGAGCTAACCCTGATCACCGAAGACGGGCGCGAGTTGAGTCAGGCCAGCCTGCGCTCTTTCGCCGCGATTCATCCCCAGTTTACCCTGCATGACAATGGCAGCCTGACCAATAACCAGACCGGCGTCACCTATTTCCCGGACCAGGAAACCGGCTTCTACCGGGACGGCGATGGCAATGCCCTGTCGCCTGGCTGGACGGTCAATATCGGCTGGGACAACTATCTCAAGGTGGTGACCGACCCTTCCATTCGCGGGCCATTCTTCGAGATTTTCGTGTGGACGCTCTCGTTTGCAGTCGCCACGGTTGTCTTTACCCTGGCGCTGGGCCTGTTGCTGGCCAACCTGCTGCAGTGGGACCAGATTCGCGGCAAGGGCTTTTACCGCACCATGCTGATTCTGCCATACGCAGTGCCGGCGTTTATCTCGATTCTGGTGTTCAAGGGCTTGTTCAATCAGAACTTCGGTGAGATCAACCTGGTTCTGGAGGGCCTGTTCGGCATTCGTCCGGACTGGTTCAGTGACCCTGCGCTGGCCCGAACCATGATTCTGATCGTGAATACCTGGCTTGGCTATCCCTACATGATGCTGTTGTGCATGGGTCTTCTGCAGGCTATCCCCCGGGACCTGTATGAAGCCTCGGCCATGGACGGGGCAGGGCCAGTGAACAATCTGTTCAATATCACCCTGCCGTTGATCATCAAGCCGCTGATGCCGCTGCTGATCGCCAGCTTCGCATTCAACTTCAACAACTTTGTCCTGATTGCACTGCTGACCGGGGGTGCCCCGGATATCATCGGTGCCAGCACGCCTGCAGGTACCACCGATCTTCTGGTGAGCTACACCTACCGCATTGCGTTCCAGGACTCCGGACAGAACTTTGGTCTGGCCGCCGCTATTGCCACTGCGATTTTCCTGGTGGTGGGCGCGTTGTCACTGATCAATCTCAAGCTGTCCAAGATCAAGGTGTAAGGAGCTTCTTATGGCCATGGTTGAACCCCGCTCCACCAAATACCGCGTGCTGGCATCCCACCTGGGGATGCTGGCGTTCATCGCGATCATTCTGTTCCCGCTGTTGATGGTTATTTCCATTTCGTTCCGCAGCGGTAATTTTGCATCCGGCAGCTTGCTGCCGGAGAACCCTTCCCTGGAACACTGGTATCTGGCGCTGGGTATTCCCTACACCGGAGAAGATGGTGTGACCACTCAGCCGCCGTTCCCGGTCCTGCTGTGGCTCTGGAATTCGATCAAGATTGCTGTTGTTTCGGCGGTGCTGATCCTGGCGCTTTCCACAACCAGTGCCTACGCCTTTGCCCGCATGCGTTTTGCCGGCAAGGGATTTGTCCTGAAATCGATGCTGATCTTCCAGATGTTCCCGCCGGTGCTATCTCTGGTGGCTTTGTACGCCCTGTTCGATCAGATTGGCAATCACGTCAGCTGGCTCGGGCTGAATACCCATGGCGCGGTCATCGTGGCCTCCCTGGGTGGCATGGCGCTGCATATCTGGACCATCAAGGGTTACTTCGACTCCATTGACCGCTCCCTGGAGGAGGCCGCTATCGTGGATGGCGCCACCACCTGGCAGGCGTTCCGTTACATCCTGCTGCCCTTGTCGGTTCCGATTCTGGTGGTGGTATTCATCCTGGCATTCATCATGACGATCATGGAGTACCCGATGGCGTCGGTGCTTCTGGTGGACACCGATAAGCTGACCCTGGCGGTCGGTGCCCAACAGTACCTCTATGAACAGAACTACCTGTGGGGTGATTTCGCGGCAGCGGCGGTACTCTCCGGCCTGCCGATTACCGTGATCTTCCTCTACTGCCAGAAGTGGATTGTCGGCGGCCTCACCGCTGGTGGTGTGAAAGGGTAGGCGACTTCTCTTTACGCGATCCCAGCGTCTTCCAGCGTTAACTTTCGCGACCCGGTCAGGTTAATTCCCCCCTGCTGACCGGGCTTTTTTGTGTCTGTCGATCCTGATGTTGCCAAGACTTGGACGCATGACTTGCCGCACATCGGCCGGGAGGTGGTTTTCAATCAAAGGAGCTTCGATTCTTATGGATCGACAGAGTTGATGTGGTTTCTAACGCGGCAGAAAAAAGGGGCCCGTCTGGGCCCCTGAGGAAGTCAGTGGGAATCAGAAATCGATGCAGGGCTCTCGGTAGAGGCGGGGGCAGGCGTTACCGTCCTGGCGGAACAGGTGGCATTTGTTGGCGTTCATGCCCAGGGTCATTCGGGCGCCTTCCTGAATCGGGTTGGAGCCGTCCGTGCGCATGGTGATGACGCCTTCGACGTTATTGACGTCCAGGTGCACCAGGGTCTGGTAGCCCAGGCGTTCAACCACGTGCACTTCCCCTTGCAGATACATGTCGGCTTCCTGATCTTCGCTCAGGTGTTCCGGGCGAATGCCAAGGGTGACGGATTCGCCCTCAGAGAGCTCGGCACCGTTTACCGGCAGTTCCAGTCGGTGGTCACCCGGCATGACGATGGTGACGGACTGGCTGCTGGCGGAAGCAACGGTGCAGTCAATGAAGTTCATCTTCGGGGAGCCGATAAAGCCGGCGACAAAACGGGTAGCCGGGTAGTGGTACAGCTCCATGGGCTTGCCCACCTGGGCGATGGAACCATTGTCCAGGGCAACGATTTTGTCGGCCATGGTCATGGCTTCTACCTGGTCGTGGGTCACGTACACCATGGTGGCGCCCAGACGTTTGTGCAGGCGGGAGATTTCGATGCGCATCTGGACCCGCAGGGAAGCGTCGAGGTTTGACAGAGGTTCGTCAAACAGGAAAACCTCCGGTTCCCGGACAATGGTCCGGCCAATGGCCACGCGCTGGCGCTGGCCGCCGGAGAGGTCCTTGGGCTTGCGCTCCAGGAGCTTGTCCAGTTGCAGCAGGTTGGCGGCGTCCTGGACCCGACGGTTGATTTCGGTCTTGTTGGTCTTGGCCAGTTTGAGGCCAAACGCCATGTTCTCTGCCACGTCCATGTGGGGGTAGAGGGCATAGGACTGGAACACCATGCCTACTTCCCGTTCCTTGGGCGGCAGGTTGTTTACCCGGTCGTTTCCGATGTACATGTCGCCGGAGGTAATGTCCTCCAGACCTGCGATCATACGCAGCAGGGTGGACTTGCCGCAGCCGGAAGGCCCGACAAAGACCACGAATTCTCCGTCCTGAATGTCCAGGTTCACGTCTCGGGTAACCTGGACTTCGTCATAGCTCTTGCAGATATTGCGTAAAGTGACGCTGGCCATATCTCGTGTCTTCTTGTTAGGTCATTGAATGTCAGAGCCGGGCAATGTCGATGCCCCAGGGCCCGAGTGTCAGATCCTTGCCGTGCCACTGGCCGCCCACGAAATCCGGGGTATCCGGTTCAGGCGTGCCGGCGCCGGGCATTGGAATGGTGACGGCGCTTTCACTCAGGTTCAGTGCCACCATCACGGTTTCATCACCCAGACTGCGTGTGTAAACCAGGGTATGCTTCGGGCTCTTGCTGAACTCGATGTCCCCTTTGAGCAAGATGGGTTGGTCTTTTCTCCAGCCCAGGAATGCCCGGTAAGCGGCGAGCACGGAATTGTCCTCAGCGTGCTGGACAGCGACAGCGGCGTTGTAATGATCATCATAAACCGGCAGCCAGGGGCGTGCATCGGAGAATCCCGCGTGGGATTCCTCGTGGTGCCAGACCATGGGCGTGCGACAACCATCCCGTCCCTTGTATTCCGGCCAGAAGGTAATGCCGTAGGGATCGACAAGATCTTCGTATTGCAACTCGGCCTCGGTCAGGCCCAGTTCTTCACCCTGGTAGATGCAAACGCTGCCGCGCAGGGTCAACAGCATGGCCATGTAGGCCTTGAGCTGTTGCTCCGAGGTTGCGTTCCAGCGAGTGGCCACACGGGCTACATCGTGGTTGCCGATGGCCCAGCAGGGCCATCCATCGGTCAGCTTGCCTTCGATGGTGTTCACGGTTTTGTGGAAGAAATCCGCCCCGTGCTGCTCGGTCAGCAGATCGAAGGAGTAGGCCATGTGCAGCTTGTCGCCACCGCTGGTGTAATCGGCCATGGTCTGAAGGGAATTGTCGTCGCCGATTTCGCCCACAGTCGTGGTGCCCGGGTACTGGTCCAGCAGGGCACGAAGACGCTTCAGGAAGTCGATGTTCTCAGGTTGGGTCTTGTCGAACTTGTGGAACTGGTAGGCGTAAGGGTTTTCCTTGCGGACACCAATGGAGCCTTCGGCGACGGCCTTGCTTGCCGGGTTGTCCCGCAGCTTGGGATCGTGGAAGCAGAAGTTGATGGCATCCAGACGGAACCCATCAACGCCGCGGTCGAGCCAGAACTTAACATCCGACAGAACCTGCTTCTGAACTTCCGGATTGTGGAAGTTCAGGTCCGGTTGGCTGGTCAGGAAGTTGTGCAGGTAATACTGCTTTCGGCGGCTGTCCCAGGCCCACGCCGAGCCACCAAAGACCGACAGCCAGTTGTTCGGCGGCGTACCGTCGGCTTTCGGGTCGGCCCACACGTACCAGTCTGCCCTGGGGTTATCACGGCTGGCACGGCTTTCGACAAACCAGGGGTGCTGATCCGAGGAATGGCTCAGCACCTGATCGATCATGATTTTCAGATCCCGCTTGTGGGCCTCGGCAATCAGCTCGTCGAAGTCGTCGAGTGTGCCGAAAATAGGGTCCACGTTCCGGTAATCGGAGACATCATAGCCGAAGTCTTTCATCGGAGAGGTAAAGAACGGAGACAGCCAGATAGCGTCCACGTTAAGGCTGGCGATATAGTCCAGCTTGGCGGTGACCCCGGGCAGGTCTCCGATACCATCGCCATTGGAGTCGTAAAAACTTCGTGGATAAACTTGGTAAATGACGGCGCCACGCCACCAGTCCGGGTTCTTGATCATGTAGCCTCGCTTGTACTTCTGGCGGTGAGAAGTTGTTATTGTTGAAAGTGGTAATCGGATTCCACCCAAATTGACTCGATCCATACTGCGTCTGGCGCGCATTCCCTTCATCCTCCTGCGCCACTTTTTGTTGGCGTAGACGGGGGGATGAGGGGGGAGTAGGAGGGGAGGCAGCATTTACCGGGGTGTAACCACTTCGAAATACTGGGATCGGGAAAACCTTCTGCGCGGAAATGGTGCGATGGCCGGCGAGCCCTGAGCGCTCTGCCTCAAAACAGTGCAATGCTTTCGTGAGAGATTACGCTACCTCGTTGCCTGGTCTTTGTCGGCGCTGGTCTCGGATAGGCTCCCAAATGCCGGCCTGAATTTTGCTACTACTCTGTTTTCGGTCCGTTCGCATGCTAACTCTTGTGTGCGCTCGGGAAGTACCGTCCCCAGGAGTACCTCAATGACACTCAAAAGCAACTCAATGAACCTCACTCCCACGGAACGTCGCTGGCTGCCGGTTTTCGGTGCTGGCGGCAAGTTGGCAATGGGGTGGTCCTGTTTTTTGAACAGGGATATGTACGAAACCAACGAACAGATTTTCGAGAGCATTGCCAGAACCCGTCGAGACGCGTTGATTAGTTGGGCAGAGCACAAGTGGGCGTTCATGGAATCCATGGCAAGCCGAATAACGGACCAGGACGAGGCGACGACCCGGGACATCATTTCGGCCTCGAAAGACCGGTTGCGGGAAATTTCTGAACTGTTCGTGATAGATGAAAACGGAAGAGTGATTGAATCAAGCGCCTCTGGCCGCAAGGGTACGAGCGATCTCCCTCAAGCCGCAGTCGCCGAAGGTCTACGGAACCGACTTTTGCACGGACCCTACAAAGATCCGGTGACACTTCGCCTAGGAGCGACAACATCCCGCTTCCATGATGCGGTCACTCTAATGTTCTATCAGCCAATCCGTCTCGCCGGTGGCGCCCCGGGAGCCCTGTGCGCGAGAATACCAAACGATGTCATGAGTGATCTCATCCAGCGCGAGGCGGGGCATGTTTTTGAGGAATCGGGTGACAACTACATCTTCATGAAGGAGAGTCACTTTGACCGATCTATTCTGCCAGGAACGGCCTTATCGCGGTCAAGGTTCGAGGACGCTACTTTTAGTCATGGGGATAATTTGAAAGATGGTATCCGCACCGGTTTTGGAACTGTCGGTGTCCGTGAACATACTGAATTCGAAATCCGCTTTACGGATCCGGCCACCGGTGAATTACACCCCGGGGTTCGCGAGACCATCGCCAAGGGCGAGAACCTGTATATCAAATATCCCGGCTATTCCGACTATCGCCACATTCCGGTCATTGGGAAAGGGCTCACCTTCCGTTTGCCCGGTTCCCCCGATCAGTGGGGGATGATGTGTGAGGGCGACCTTGAAGAAGTGTATCGCCGTCGTTCGCTGTCCTTCAGACTGTCTATGAGGTTTGCGCTGTTTGTTGCCGCACTGTGGGCGGTTAACTTTACGATGGCGTGGGCAGGTCTGCCGCTCTGGATTGAGGGGCTTGCCAATGGAGTCGTCGCTATCTCCCTGGTTTGGTTATTCAGAGTCATGGCTGTGCGTCCAGTCTCGGACAAACTGAGAGCTATGGCGGAGGTTATTCGCAACATCGCCGAGGGCGGAGGAAACCTCAGACAACGTATGGATCTTTCCGAAATGCGCAGGGACGAAACCGGCGATCTGGCGCGTTGGATCAATAGTTTCATAGACAGCCTGGATGGAATGGTAGGGCAGGTCATTACGCTGGCTTCAGATTCCCGCCAGGCGAGTGATCAACTCATGGAGCAGAACCGCGCCGCTGACAAGAGAATCCGGCATGTGCTCGCACACATGGAGGACATGCTAAAGGGGGCCAAGCAACAGGAGAATGAGATCCGTAATGCCTCAACCACCGCCCACGAAATGCGCTCGGGGATGGACGAAGTCGTTGAACGTGCAAGGGCTCAGTTCGAGCGTGTAAGTCATGAAACACAGAGCATTCGGGCAGTTATTAACCGTTCGGCAGAAGGGATTCGCGCAGCCAATGAAAGGACCGACGAGATTGCGAAAACGGCCTCAGTCATTAACGATATTGCCGCGCAGACCAACCTGCTTGCGCTGAACGCAGCAATTGAGGCAGCTCGCGCGGGAGAGTCCGGCAAGGGGTTTGCGGTAGTGGCGGATGAGGTCAGGAAACTTGCGAGCAGAACCGCCCAGGCCACGAGTGAAATAGGGGAGCGCCTTGATCGGGTGCAGGAGGAGACGCGTCGAGCGGTGATTACCATGGAAGACGGAATGACAGAAATGGAGGATCGTCTTCGAAAAGCCGAAGCTGCGGTTGACGATAATTCCGCTCTTCATCACATGGTTGAAAAACTTTTCAAGGCCATCGATGGAATCGAGGAAACCAATCAGCGTCAGAGCTCTCAGACCTCGGGTGTCGCGGAAAGCGCTTCGGCCATGAGCAGTGTCATCGACCAGCTGGTGCTCAGTTCAGAGCGTACCCAAGCCTCCGCTAACAAGTTGCAGAGGCTAACGGGGCAGTTCCAGGTAACCCAAGAGGTGGCGTAAAACAGGGTGTTTGGTTTCCGGTCCTGGACCGGATAGACTTCTTGTCGGGTGGCCGTGCAGGCTACTGTTTCGGTGAGAAGTCTGATGTATCCGGCGGCGGGAAAATGAATAACCTCGTGGTTTTGAAGTGCCGATTCACACTGTTGCTGCTGACAGGAGTCGTTCTCTGGCCGACGATGGCCTGCGCGGATTGGTACCGGTTCTCTGACACCGCCATGACGACGCCCATCGAACTGGAATTCTGGGCAGACGATGAGGATCTGGCGAAAAAGGTCGGGGAAGAGGTGCTGGCGGTTTTTCATCAGGTTGATGAGCAGATGAGTCGCTACCGGGAGGACTCGGAAGTTTCCCGACTGAACCGCAACGCCGCCAATGGTCCCGTAACCGTCAGTGACGACTTGTTCGCGGTGTTTAAGAAAGCGCGGGAGGTGTCGGTGCTCAGTGATGGAGCCTTCGATATCACCTTCGGCTCAGTCGGTTACCTGTACGACTTCAGAGCCGGCAAGAAGCCAACGGAGGACGAGCTTCGATCAGGCTTGCCCCGGGTGAACTTCCGGGATGTGATTCTTGACCAGGATGCGCAAACCGTTGAATTTCGCCAAGAGGGGATCCTGGTGGATCTGGGCGGTATTGCCAAGGGCTATGCCGTTGATCTGGGCATCGAGCGCCTGGTCAGCTCTGGCATTCGCCATGCGCGGCTCAGTGCAGGCGGTGATATGCGGCTACTCGGAGACAAGCGGGGGCGGCCCTGGTACGTGGGTATCCGGGATCCCCGCTCAGAGGGGCGCAATGCTGTGGTTCTGCCGCTGCAGGACGTGGCGGTGTCCACCTCCGGCGACTACGAGCGGTTTTTCTTGGACGAAGCAGGCGATCGGGTCCATCACATTCTGTCTCCCGAAACCGGTAAATCGGTTCAGGGTTTGCAGAGCGTGACCATTATTGGCGCGGACACTTTGACGACCGATGGCCTCTCCACGGCGGTATTTGTTCTGGGACCTGCGAAGGGGTTGGAAATGATTGAGCGACTGGCGGGTATCGATGTGGTGGTTATTGATGATCAGCGCATGATGCACGTGTCAGAGGGCCTCGTTCCGCCCGAAACAGAATAGGGGCGGAACGAGATTGATCAGCCGGTAATCGTACCGTTTACAACATTCGAGAAGGCTATCAGGCTGTCCTGAGAGGTGCTATTGCCCAACCCATGGCCGTTGAATCGGCTGCCGAAATCAGCCTGTTCCCCGTGTAATGCCATGTAGTTGAGCAACACGGCCTGGACCAGCTGGTTGACGTTGTTGGCCGCTGGGCTGGAAGCGGTTTCCACCGACGCATCAGAGCGCATGAAGCCGATCTGCCTGCGAATCGGGGTGGGGCGGCCAGCAGGGTTATAAACCAGGAAGAAGGAGGCAGCCGTCTGCTGGTTGTCGCCGGTCCATTCGCCCTTGCCACGTCCGTCCATGGAATCGTCGATCCGGCCGTTGCTCGATACCGAACCGTCACTGAACACATAGAGCATCAATGGCATATTCTGGCGAGCTGCGTATTCCAGACAAGCGCCCATACAGCGGCCTGCCAGTTCGTCACGACGTTCGCCGGTTCCGCGCTCACCGGTGTGGTAGTCGTAGCCGCCCATGGTGATTGTGCCGGCACCGGCGTAGCCGCTCAGAACCAGCTTCATCACAGAGGCGGTTTTACGGAATTCGCGGTTACTGTTGAACTCATCGCGGCTGAAGATGCCGGTGGGGCCAACGATTTCGAGATCCAGCTCGGGATCCAGGTCCGCCGGGTTGCCGAATCGGTCGGCGAGATCGGCGCTTTTTACATAGCCACAGCGAACGAGGTCCTTGACGACTTCATCCGTAGAAATGCCCGTATTGACCTGGTTCATCTTGGCGTCGCTGATGCGCTGGATGGATTCCATAACGGCGACTGCATCTTGCTGGTCCAGAATGCCGATCAGATCACCCACGTCCACCAGGCCGGTAACGTCCGACGGCCGGTCGATCTTGGTGGGGCGAACCTCCGGGTTAATCAGGTTCATCGGTGCCAGAGAGTTGCCACCGGATTCCGAACTCTGGGAGCCAACAAGCGAGAGCAGAGAGCCATCAGCACCTGCGCGATGAATGCCATACATCGGATTGTGCGGGTTATTGCCGGTGTCGTTTTCCGAGCGGGCTGCAATAATGGCGCCGTCGGTTGCGGCTCGGGTTCCAGCACTGGTGCTTTGAAGAATGCCACGCAGGAAACCACTGTCCGAATGGAAAGCCAGGCCCAGCTCGGTATTCACGAACGCCGGGTCGTTGGGCAGCATGTCACCGGGTAAACCAAGCTTGTTGTAGCCCGCGGTGCTCAGAAAGTCCATTTGCCCACCGGATTTGCCCATCAGTACGTTGGAGCCGGCAATGTTGGCGCCGCCTGCCAGGTCGAAACAGATGAACGGGATCTTGCCTGCGCCCTGAACCGCTATGCCACAGCTTTGCTTCAAGGTTTCCAGATCGGAAGAGAGCGCTGCGGACGCCATTCTGGGATTACCGAACAGACTGAACAAAGACGCACCGAACACAGTTGCCGAGCCAGCCATAAGGCCCTGGGCGATGAACTCTCGTCGGGTTCTCGGCTTGCCGTGATCGTCATGGAGCAGAGGGCTGCCATTGGCCAGAGGCTTTTTACGTGATTTGCGTATAAACATGATCGGCTTCCTCTACTGAACCAGGGTGGTGGCGCTGCCAAGCACGGCGGCACAGCTTGCTTTTACGACCGTTTCTGTGCGGTCAGGCTCGCAACCCGCGCCACAGCTGGTCAGTCTATCCATGAGCGAACTGAGCTCAGTTTCGATTGTGCTATCACCAGGCTGGGATGCCAGGTTGCTGCCGACAAAGCGGGACAGCAGCGGTCCGGTTACCAGGCTCTTGCCGCTGTGATCGAATGCTGTGCTGGCCGGGGCGGAGAAATCGAACCCGGGGAACATCTGGTCCCGAAGCTGCGCATTAGAGACCAGGGCATCGCAATACTGGATGGCCATTTGGGTAACCGCCATCTGATGAGAGGACAGGAAACCCTGGATCGTCTCTACTGTGGGCAATTGCTGCTTCACGGTGGTGTAAGTGTTGAATACAGCCTGATTGGTTGTGGGAACGCCGGTCATCCGTGACATGGACTCGTTGATCTCGTCAAACGTCTTCAAGCCAATCTCCGATGACGGAGGCAGGTCAGCGGGTTCCGGCTGAGGCGGAAGCGAGGGTTCGGAGCGGGCAAAGCTGTTTCCGCCAAGCTGGTCGAACGTCAGGAAGAACTCATCGTTACCGGGGCCATTCTCCAGAGCAATGATGGTACCCAGGGAGGATAGAGGTTGCCCGGTGCCGGGTTCATAGCTGCTACTGTCCAGGACAACGTCCAGGTTGGCCCAGGCCTGTCCGACAGTCGCTTCTTTGCCATTGATGCCCAGTCGCATGCCACGCAGCGGGATGTTTGATGGCTCGGCGGAGTCATCAAGGCTGATGAAGAAGGGGCTGGTGAACCGGTAGGCGTAACTGTCGAATTGGCTGACTTCGAACACGATGAAACTCTCGGGCACGTCGATCAGGTGAGAGACGCCGAACAGAAGATAGAACTTCTGGCCCACGCCCACCTCAAAGTTGGCCTGGACCTGTTCCGGTGTCAGCGCCCGATTGTGGATGGCGACCATCCGGATCGCGCCCTGCCAGGGCGAGTTGCCATCGGTCTCGTTGCCAAGGACCAGGGCAAAACTGTCGTCCCATTCGGTCAACAGTCCACCGTCGTCCGGATCAACATCGCCGGTTGGAACGCCATTCACAAAGATCTGACGCCCGGTCGCCGGGGTGTAGTTCACCACAACGTGCTGCAGGGTTGCCTGCAGAAGCATGTCGGCGTCCTGGGTCGCGAAAGGCGTATTTTCGTCACTGGTGGTGCTGCGGTGCAGTACCTCGTAACGCTGGAGCGACTGGCTGAGGGTAACGTTTCGCGTGGTGGATGAACCCGAGTAGGTCACGATGCGAGCGTCTTCCTGAGTAATATTCCCCGGGGCGACCCAGGCCTCGATGCTGTATTCACCGGAGGCGGTCAGCAAAGTGTGAAGCTTACGACTCGCGGTGGTGCTGCCCTGGGCCTTGCCGGCCGGCACCATAAAGCCCTGTTCGTTTTCGCCCGCCGGGCCAAGGTCGATGCCCCAGCCGCCAACCCAGTCGACATTGCCGCTGAGGGTCAGGTCCAGCGCCGGCGATACGCCGCTGGTGTCAAAGGCTGTCTGGCCTTCGCCAAACTTGAATTCGTATAGGGCAATCACGTTGTCCTCAAAGCGGCCGCCGGAGTTGGCAAGCAGGCCGTCTGCCTCAAGGTTGAGTGCCTTGCTCGCTACCATCGCCGGGTCGACGGGTTGGGCGCTCAGGTCCTTGACCATTTCAAGAATCTTCAGTTCCATCAAATCGGCGGAAGCTTCGCAGTCGTCGTCCCAGCAGTTGTGGAAGTCATAGCGCAGGCGCTCAACCAGGCGAGATGCGCCCGGGTTCATCGGATCAATACGGCTTTTTGCCTGATCATAGGCAGTGGTGACATCGGCACTGGCAATGTAAGGGGTCTGGCCACCATCAGCATGGCAGTCGCTGCAATACTGCCGGAGTTCGGGGTATACCGTGGTGGAAAACAGGCCAGTGTCGCTGGGCAGGGCAACCGTGGCGCCCGGTTCCTTGATTGCTGGAGCGCGAAGTTCCACGGTTTTGGCCGAGCCTTCCGAGCCGCCTGCCCAGTTGGAAATATAGGTGGTGAGAATGTCTACACAGGCTGACGTGCTCTGCAGCCAGCAATTGTGGCCACCCGCTACCTTGGTCACCATCGCAGACTGTGATGGATCAGACAGATTCACAATGGAGTTTACCTGAGCGTACGCCAGGTTAACGTCCTGCTCGTTGACGAACGTGGGTGCCTGACCATTGGAGCCGTGGCACGCACCGCATTTATCCTGGGTGACGAGATTGTCCCAAACGATGCGTTTGAAGTTGGCAACGTCATCCGTCGCGGGAGCAGGCCCATTGTAGGTAACCGTACCGGAATTCTGAGAGGTATTCGGCAGTTGTTCCGTGGATTCGCCACCGCAGGCCGACAGCAGCAAAGCCAGGGCGGTAACTGAAAGAATCGATCTGAGGGAGCTCTTGGTAATTCCTTTAAGTGTTTTCATAGCGTCCTCACTCCCCCATGCAGTACACAGCGGATTCTGCGAATACCTGCTTCAGGTCGTAACCCTGGCTTGCGAAGCTGGCAACCATACTGCTCACCTGGGAACGGTCTGCGCTGTTCGAGGGCGGTCGCAGACAGACATTCTCGAACACCTTCTTGACCTGACACTCGGCGAACGCCTCGGAGTGGGCGAACTCCATACCCAGGCTCTTGGCACCGCTACCGGACCCCGGGAGTGACTGATCCCAACCCAACCGGCGGTTGGCGCCCTGGCGCCAATAGTTATCCCAGCTGTCGTCCGGGGTGACATAGCCTTGCTCGAAGGTTGCAGCATTGATGTGGTACTTGGCCTGAACCCTGGAACCGGTTTCCGGGTCCATTTCGCCCATGGCGTTGTAGACCAGCCTGCCCAGCTCTCCATCGGGATCGGCATTGGCGTCATATTCGTAGTCGTAGTAGGCAAAGGCCTGGGCCATGGGATCCATGCCGCTGTGGCATCCGACGCAATTGTTCAGGAATACCCGGCTGTCACCACCGGGACTGCGGGAAACATCCTGGCGAATTCGGTCGGGCGGCAGAGTTACGTCTGCAACCTGCTCCAGGTCGTTGCACATATGATTGATCAGCGTGAACCTGAACATCGCCCGGTTGGTGCCGGCGCTGAAGAATGCCCGGGCTGACGCTCTGGACGTCATCACGCCCGCGGTGGCAGCGGGGGGAAGGCCTGTGTACGTCGACTGGTTTACCCGCTCCAGATTGTCCCTGAGGCTCGCCCCGCTGTTCTCCAGGGATTCGTAATGATTGTTGTTGCTGGTGGAGTAATTGGGCAGGTTCAGGGAAGCATCTCCGATGTACAGCACATCGTCGTAAAGGACTTTTCGGAAGTCTTGCCCGTCCCGCACCAGACCGATCACCGTGGCGATATAATCATTGAGGGGCACGAACTTTGACATCGCCTCGTTGGTCCAGGGAGCCGCAAAATTCTTCAGGGTAACGTCGTAGAAGGCGCTGTCATCCATGGCAGTGAACGCTGCGTCAATGGCGTTGCCCGAGGCAATGTCACTTTCCATGGCATCAAGTATGGCGGCGGAAGGGGGCACTCCGGCAATCCGGTCGTGGATTCGTTTGGCCTGTTCCCTGGCGCCTGCCTGAGCGAGGCCTGCGTGCCCAAACACCAATGCAACGAGAACTGCGGTACTGCAAGCCTTGCTGATCAGGCTTCTGATCCTGTTCCGGCCGGTCATGTCCTTTCCCTCGGTGATCATTAGCAATCGCACATTAATGCGTTTTGACATTTGTTAAAAGTTTACGGCTTGCTATATCCTCCGTTTTGAGTTGTAGGCCACGTTATTACATTAGGTTACGTAAAAGCCTTGGAGCCTGCCCTCGGAACCGACTTAATTTATGTCATGGAATGTCATCCAGAACAGGGTTTGTCACGTTGGAAATTAAGTCACCAATTCTCCCTATCCCGCTCACTGCTCGCGTTGCGATTGCGCTCGGCTCGCTGGCGCTGCTATCTGGCTGTCTTTCGAGTAGCGACAGCCAACAGGCGGACCCTGTCGTTGTCGAGAACCCGGTGGCTTATGTTGAACGGGCTCTTCTTTTTGACGAAAACACCGGCGCCCTGGTAGAGGACAATCTTGCCGACCCGAGCGCCTTTCGTCCCGGCGCCAGGCTGATCCTGAAAGCCAGCGCAACCCCCGATGCCGAAACACAGGATATTGCCTCCCGGGCGTTTACCGGTCCGCAATTTCTCGATGAGAACGGCCAGTTGCGGTACGACGTGAAGGATCTCCACGTATCCCACGATGGCTCCCGATTACTGTTCGCCATGCGCGCCCCGGAAATCGAGGACGCAGACGACGAGGATCAGCCAACCTGGAATATCTGGGAATACGACGTTAGTTCCGACGCTTTGCGCCGGGTAATTGATTCGGATGTCACTGCCCGGGCAGGCCAGGACGTTGCGCCTGCCTATCTGCCCGATGGCAGAATCGTTTTTTCCTCCACTCGTCAGCGTATCTCCAAGGCGATACTGCTTGATGAAGGCAAGCCCCAATACTCGGGTTTGGACGAGGAACTCGATACCGAGAGCTTTGTTCTGCATGTGATGGACGATGATGGCCAGAACATTGAGCAGATTACGTTCAACCAGAGCCATGACCTGGACCCTATGGTGGCCGATGACGGCACCATCGTATTCAGCCGCTGGGACAATGCGGGCCAGACCCGCAACAACGGGGTCAACCTCTATCGCGTGAACCCCGACGGAACCGGCCTGAGCTATCTGTATGGTCGTCATTCCCACGATTCGGTGCCTGAAGCGAACGATATTCAGTATCTCCAGCCCAGGAAGTCTGATAGCGGCAACCTGCTGGTGCAGCTGAGGCCTTTCGAGACTGATGATTATGCGTCCGTGTTGGCGGAAGTCGATGTTGAGCAATTTGTCGAGGCCAATCTGCGCATCGATGGGACTGAAGGATCCGGTCAGCGCGCGCTTGTACCCGGTGTGGGTCTGGACGGGCAGCTGTCGCTGAAAGGCAGTTATGCGTCGGTTTCACCGCTGCTCGACGGGACCAACCGCTATCTGGTGAGCTGGACACCCTGCCGGTTGCGGGAAACAGCAACGGACCGGATTGTTAATTGCACGGAAGATCGTCTGCAATCGGAAGATTATCAACCTGCAGAGCCTGCTTACGGTCTGTGGCTTCTTGATATCAGTAGCGAAACACAGCGACCGGTGGTCCCGCCGGTAGAAGGTGTCCAGTTTGATGAAGCGGTCCTGATGAAGGAGCGTGCTCTGGAGGGGTTTATTCCGGAATCCCAGTTTACGGGGGATGAGGGAACCCTTGGTGATGCCGGTTACGGGCTCCTGCACATTCGCAGCGTCTACGATATAGATGGGGTAGACACCACTCCGGCCGGTATCGCTGCAATGGCCGATCCGCTGCAAACTCCGCCGGAGGATCGCCCGGCCAGGTTCCTGCGCCTGGAGAAGCCCGTGGCCATTCCCGATGAGAATGTCCGGGACTTTGACAACAGCGCCTTTGGCCGTAGCCGGGCTCAGTTAATGCGTGAAATATTGGGGTACGTGCCCATTGAGCCGGACGGCTCAGTGAAGGTGGCGGTACCGGCGAACGTTGCATTCGCTATCAGCGTCCTCGATGAGCAGGGTCAACGAATCGGTGACAGGCATCAGAACTGGCTGACAGTGCGTCCCGGCGAGACCCTCGAGTGTTCAGGCTGCCATAACCCGAACAGCCCGACACCACATGGCAGAGCGGATGCCGGCCCGGAACCTGTGTGGAGTGGGGCGGCGACCACCAGCCTTCCTTTCCCGAATACTGACCCGGCTCTGTTTGCCGACATGGGTGAAACCATGGCCGAGGTCTTTGCCCGCATCAACGAGGTTCGCCGGCCGACGCCGGATGTGGTTTATGCCGATGAGTGGTCCGGTGATGTCGTTGATCCCAAACCTGACAGCTTTTCCTATGCCTATGCCGACCTGCAGACCCCACAACCCATATCTGGCGTTTGCGCGAGCGAATGGGCGCCGAATTGTCGGATTGTAATTAACTACGAGGAGCATATTCATCCGCTCTGGAGCCTGAACCGGGAGGTACTTGATCCGGACACCATGGCGGTGCTCGATGATGCCACCTGTACCAGTTGCCACAGTAATAGTGATGCAGCAGGCATGGCCCGGATCTCCGACGCACAATTGGATCTAAGTGATGGTCCGTCACCGGACGAACCTTTGCACTTCAAGGCCTACAGGGAGTTGCTGTTCCCTGACAACGAAGAGGAGTTGGTCGGGGGAGCTATTTTGGACAGGCGAGTAGATTCCGGAGAGGTGCTTAGGGACGAAGAGGGCAACCCCATTCTGGATGCCAATGGCAATGAGCAACCCATCCTCGTGACAGTGCCGGTACAAGCTTCAATGTCCGTCAACGGTGCCCGTGCCAGTAATTTCTTCGATGTGTTTGCCGAGGGGGGTACGCACCACGATTTCCTGACACCATCGGAGCTTAGACTGATCGCTGAATGGCTGGATATTGGCGGCCAGTATTTCAACAACCCGTTCGATGCCCCGGAAGACTGATTCAAGGACTGAAATTCGCGCCATGCCCATTGCCATTCTCGTGTTTCTGTTGATTCTTCCCGCCCAGAGCTGGGCAGGCTGGCTGTGGGGGCAGGGTGACGAGGACGTTGCCCGGGTTCAGGTGACCGAGCCCTACGTTGCCTGGCGGACCGGCCCGGCAACTGGCTACCCGGTTTTTCACACCAGCGAGCAAGGGGAATGGCTGACTATTCTTCAACGCAAGACCAGTTGGATTAAGGTAACCGACTCCCGGGGTCGGGAAGGCTGGGTCGCTGTTGCAGACATTGCCCGGACCGTGGATGCCACAGGAAACCCGGTGGATCTTCAGGTACCGGATTTTGCTTCCTTCAGTAACCGGCGGGTAGAAGCTGGTTTGATGATGGGCGAGTTTGATGGTGCCGCTGTTACGGCAGGCTACGGCGGTTTCTGGATGACGCAGAACCTGTCTGCCGAGCTCTGGGCCTCACAGATTTTGGGCAGTGCGTCGGAAATTCGAATGATCAATGCGAATCTGGTGCATCAGCCATTTCCGCACTGGCGGGTTTCACCCTTTTTTACCCTCGGGGTCGGGCATATCTGGGTTGATCCCAAGGCGACCCTGGCTCAGCCCGAAGAGCGGGATAACAGTATTGGCCATGCAGGCCTGGGCGTCCGCGCCTACATCACCGATCGATATTTCATCCGTGCCGAAGTGAAGGACTACAAAGTATTCACTACCCGGTCCACCAACGAAGAAGCGACAGAATGGAAAATCGGACTCAGCATCTTTTTCTGAAACCAATGTGCCTCGCGGCAGGGTTAAGTGTAGCCGCTGCCGCCCAGGCCCAGGATGATCGGCCATTGATCGAGCCGGATGTTACCCCGGTGCCGGTCACCGAGGCGCTGATTGACACCGAGAACTTTGAAATCGGCGCGTTTGTGGGCGTGCTCAATATCGAGGACTTCGAATCGTCACTGCTGTACGGCGGCAAGCTCACCTATCACCTCAGTGAGTCCTTCTTTTTCGAGGCCCGAGTTGGCTTCGCGGAGGGCGGGGAAACCAGCTTCGAAAAGTTGGCCGGTAACGTGGAGGTGCTTACCGACAGCGAGCGGGATTACAGCTACTACAACATTAACCTGGGCTACAACGTACTCCCGGGCGAGGCCTTCCTCACCGAGAACTATGCGTTCAACACCAATTTCTACCTGATCGCAGGGGCCGGAGCCACCGATTTTGCAGGTGATACCCGGTTTACCCTTAACCTCGGTGCGGGCTACCAGGTGCTGTTGACGGACAGCGTTGCCGTTCACATTGGCGTGCGGCAGCACTATTACCGGATAGATGTTCTGGGGGCCGAGAAAACCTCTATGAATACCGAGGTCAGCACTGGCCTGTCGGTCTTTTTCTGAGAACAGGAGCAATGGTTATGAAAGCATCCATTAAATCACTGGCAGCGGCGGGCATTCTGGCCTGCCTCAGCTCCCTGGCAGGCGCCGAAGCCATCAATGTCCCGGCTCCGGATTTCACCCTGGAAAGCCGTTCAGGTGAGAACCTGAGGTTGGAGGACCATCGCGGGGAAGTGGTGATGCTGAACTTCTGGGCCTCCTGGTGTGGGCCCTGCCGGCAGGAGATGCCCCTGATGGATGAGCTTTACAGCCAGTACAAGGATCTCGGTTTTACGATTCTGGCGGTCAATGTGGATGAAAATCGGGAGGAGGCACACCGTTTCCTGGACAAGGTGCCCGTGGATTATCCGATCCTTTACGATCCGGAGAGCTCGGTGAGTGAACTGTATGAAGTGCAGGCCATGCCGACGACCGTGATGATCGATCGCGATGGTAATGCCCGCTATATCCACTACGGATACCAGCCGGGTTATGAGGATGAGTACGAGCAGCAGATTCGCGAACTGGTGCGCGAGTAATTTTCGGACGGGACGTTTATGCGTAGTTTGTCGATCTTCACTGTCTCCGCTCTCCTGGTTGCCATGGTCTCGGTTTCTGGATGCAGTTCAGTCAAGCCATGGGTAAAGCCCTACGAGCGCGATAATCTGGCGGATCCGGTCATGAGTCTCAGTCGTCATGGCAAAGCGGATTCCTACATGCACCACGTCTATCAGGCCCGGGAATCTGCACGGGGAGCAGAAGGCGGCTCCGGAGGTGGTTGTGGCTGCAACTGACAGACGATGGTTGGTGCGGTCCGGGTTCCTTTTGCTGGCGCTGGTGCTGTTTGGGCATCAAGCCATGGCAGCAACCCTTCCGGTCGATAACGTGGATGTTCTTTACCATCGCTACGATGGCGGTGGCATGGTCATCGACGGACCGTCGGTTCTGGTGCGAAAGGGTATCGGCCCCCAGGTTTCCGTGTCTGGACAGTACTATGTCGATTCGGTCTCGGCTGCCTCGGTAGACGTTCTCGCCACAGCCAGCCCCTACGAGGAAGAGCGAAACGAGTACACCTTTGGTATCGATTACCTGCACGACAAATCCATTCTGAGTCTCGGTTTTACCAACAGTACCGAAAACGATTACGAGGCCAATACCCTCTATTTTTCGGTCAGTCAGGAGTTCTTCGGGGGCATGTCCACGGTGACCATGGGCTATGCCAGCGGCTGGGACGAAGTAGGCCGGGTTGGCAACGATTCCTTCAGTGAGGAAGCCGATCGTCGCAACTATCAGCTGGGACTAAGCCAGGTTATCACCCGCAATAGCCTGGTAGGTCTGGATCTTGAGGTGGTCACCGATGAGGGTTTCCTACAGAACCCGTATCGTCAGAATCGCTATATCGATCCCAACGATTCAACTTCGTTCCTGTACCAGCCGGAACGGTATCCGGAAACCAGAACGAGCACCTCGGTGGCCTTGAGAGCGCTTTATTACCTGCCTTACCGGGCCTCGATCCGGGGTGAATACCGCTATTTTTCGGATACCTGGGGGATCAACGCGCACACCATTGAACTGGGATACGTTCACGGGTTGAACCAGCACTGGACCCTTGAAGGTTCCGTTCGTTACTACGCCCAGAGCGAGGCGGACTTCTACAGCGACCTTTTCCCGTTCGAGAACTCCCAGACACACCTGGCCCGGGACAAGGAGCTCAGCTCACTTTCCGGAACAACTCTGGCGGTGGGCGCGGTGTACGAATGGAAACAGACGTCTCTGCCGGGCATTGATCGCCTGCAGTTCAGCCTCCTGCTGGACTGGCTGAATTTTGATTACGACAACTTCCGGGATGTGACCGCTGCCGGCGACTACCTCCCCGGCGAAGAACCCCTTTATTCCTTCGACGCGCTGGTCACCCGGGCGTCGCTGATTCTTGAATACTGAGCATGCAGGAAGAACGACCATGGCCACTTGCTTGAACTCACGATTTCCGGCGCTTTTAGCGGCATTGACCCTCGCCCTGACAGCCCCTGCATTCGCCCAGACCAATCCTGGTGGGGAAAAGGATGCCACAGCCGTTGCCGAACAGGTCGAGGCCCTCAAGAAAAAGGTAATCCGGCTCAACCGGGATCTGTTTATCCTCGAGGAGGATTTGCTGTTCCCCGCCAACACCCAGGTTGCGGTGTTTCTCAGTGTGGATACCGGGAAGTTTCTGAAGCTGGAAGCGGTGAAGCTGAAGGTCGATGACGAGATCGTTGCCTCTCACCTCTATACCGAACGTCAGGCAAAAGCACTTGAGCGCGGCGGCATGCAGCGGCTGTACGTGGGTAACCTGAAGACCGGAGCCCATCAGATGACGGCGTTCGTTGAGGGTATCGGGCCGGATCAGCGGCCGTACAAGCAGGCTGCGTCCCTGGAATTTGAAAAGGGCACTGGCACAGCCGCTCTGGAGATTCGTGTTGAGGATCGCTCTTCCAATTATCAGCCCTCAGTTTCCATCGTGGAGTGGGAGTAAGCCGCACCGTGGGATTGACAGTGTTCAAGCCGTTTCAAGCGCGCCCGGTGCTTTTCACCGGTGCTTTGCTATGGCTGACGATGATTGCTTTTGCCCAGACCCAGGCCCAGGCGGATGAACTGCAACCCGAGCGTGTGCAGGACCTTCGGTATGGTTGGGCGCTCTATGAATACCATCAGGGCAACGCTTTTGAGGCTCTGACTCAGCTGGCTGTTGCCCGGGAGCAGGGCGGCATCGACGGACATGGTGATCATCCGGCTCTGGTAGAAGGCGGGCTCATGCTGTCCTGGGGGATGACCCGCGAGGCCAGCCGATTGTTCACGCAATTGCTGGGCGATGACGGTTCTGGCAGCACGCTTTCGCCAGATGTTCGCAACCAGGCCTGGTTCTACCTGGGCAAGGTGTTCTACCTCGAAGGTGATCGCGAGCTGGCCGGCGAGAATCTGGGTCGCGTGGATGGTGACATCCTGGCTGAGGCCAACCATAACCTTTTTCGAGAGTGGATTTATCTTCGAGCGCGACTGGCCATGATGTCTTCGAGGCTCGGAGAAGAATCGGAGCTGGCGTTGCTCCAGGCGCAACTGGAAGACACGGATATCTGGTCCCTTTACCTCCAATACAATTCGGCCGTTTCCGCCCTGGCTGGAGGAGACGCCGTAACGGCCGAAGCGAAGCTGCAGGCACTCATTGCCATCATCGAACAGGCTACCGACTCTGTCGAGCCAGAGGCCGAACGCGAGGGCCTGTTGGACAGGGCCCGGCTGTCGCTTGCCCGATTGCATCTCAGGGATAACCAGTTCGACGCGGCCCTGGAGGTACTCGGGAACATGCCCCTGAATGGGGTGTTCGCCGATCAGGCCCTTTTTGACTACGCGGTGGCTGCTGCCGGTCAGGGCAGGCCGGAGCGGGCACTCGATGCTCTCGATACGCTCTCGAACCGGGATCTGTTTTTGCCGTGGCGCCAGCAGGTTCCGTTTGCTAGGGCCTATGTGCTGGAGCAGATGGACAAACCACAGCAAGCTTTGCCCGCGTTTAAACGGGCCGCCAACCATTACCAGACACGTATCGAGGAACTCGGTGACATCCGGAATCGGCTCAGTGAAGAGAGTTTGATGGCGCAGCTCGATTTCAGCCGAGATAGCGATGGGATTCTCACCGATTCCTACGGACGGCTGAGGGTTAAGCCGGTTGATTTCGGCATGGCCGAAGTTCTGGCTTCGGAAACCTTCCAGCAGGCGCTTGCGGAATTGAATGAACTCTACCGGATGCAGTCCTTCATCGCCGAGCGGCAGTCCCGGTTCGAATCCTTCCGGATCATGCTGGAGACCCGTGAGCAGCAGCGTCAGGTGCGTATCGCACAGACCCGCCAGGCACTGGAAAACCAGCAGGCGGACCAGTGGCAGCAATCGCACCGGGAATTCAGGAGGGCGATTTCTGCTGCGCTGGCGGATCAAGACGCCGGATTCTTCATGACCTCGGAACAGAAGGCTCTGAGAGACAAGCTCAACGAGGTTGAAGAAACGCTGGCAGGCTTGCCTGACGACGCCACCACGGCCAGCCAGCGTGCGACCTATCAGAGAATGCGTGCCTACTTCGACTGGTGGATTGCGGATGACTATGGCGTGAATCGCTGGGCGGCGCAAAAGCAGTTACGGGAGCTGGATCGCGAAATGGAGCGCTTTCAGGCCCAGCGACAGCGGGTTGAAAACCTCATGGGTGACGACGCCCGCCATGCGGAACTGGCGCGACGCATCGCTGCCAGTGAACGGGAACTCGCGACCCTTGGGGAAGAAGTTGCTGATGCATTGGGCAATGCCCGGCAAGCCCTTCTGCGCCAGGTAGACGAAATGCTTGCTGCCCAGCAGGAAGAGCTTAACGGCTACCTCCTGGCTTCCCGTCATGCCCAGGCGAGATTGGCGGACCAACTGTTCCGTGCATCGCAACGCGCAGGAGCCGGTGATGAATAACCGGGCGCCTGGAAATATCGTGAAAGGAATAGTCATCGCGGTGGCCTTTGTCATGATCAGTGGCTGCCAGATGCTGCAGTCGATGATGCCCGCCGGCGATGAGGAAATGCCACGGGTCCGTGAGGGGACCCTGGCGGCGCTTCCGGCTACCGAAGCCCGGCAAGCCAGAGACATTGGTGAGGCTGGCAGCGAATCGGCGAGCGATGTTTCCATCGAAGCGGTGATGGACAGCTACAAGGCACTCTTGCCCCTGGTGGACGATCCACGCAAGCAGGTTACTATCCGGCATCGACTGGCCGATCTGGAGTTCCAGCGGGCTGAGCGGAAAATGGCCGATACCGCCGTGGATGAGCTTTCCGGTGCGATTGAAGCTTACCAGCGCCTTCTGTCGGAATATCCGGAACGCGAAGGCAATGATCAGATTTACTATCAGCTCGCCAGGGCCTGGGAGCTTCGGGGTGCCACGCCCCAGCAACTTGATACCCTGAATACACTGGTCCAGCGGTACCCCGATTCGGATTACTGGATCGAAGCCCAGTTCCGGCGCGGCGACCTGCTGTTTATTGATGGCCGGTACGGGGATGCTGAACAGGCGTTCGACGAGGTTACCCTGGCCAGCCAGGAACGCATGGCCGATGCCTCGTTTCTTGTGAATGCCTATTACATGAAAGGCTGGAGTCTGTTCAAACAGGCGCAATACCAGGAGGCCCTGTTCAGCTATGTAGAGGTGCTTGATCTGTTGATGCCCGATGGGCGCCCGGTTGCGGACGTGGATCAGCGGAGCCAGACCCTGATAGAGGACTTATTCAGGGTGGTCGGGCTGTCACTGTCTTACCTTGACGGCGCGGAGACCCTTCAGGCGCTGTTCCGCCAGACCGGCGGGCGTCCCTATGAAATACTGGTCTACGACCGCTACAGCGAACTCTTGCTCGAGAGAGAACAGTACAGTGACGCGATCGATGTCTTTGAGGCCTATATCGAAGACCATCCGGCCAGCCCCTGGGCGCCGCGCTATCACATCCGGATCATCGATACCCTGGAGCTCGCCGGCTTCACCCGTACTATCCCGGAGCGAAAGGCCGGGTTTGTCAGTCTTTACGGGCTCTATAGCGATTACTGGCAGTCAGCGGACCCGGAGGCGATCGGTTTTATCGAACGGCAGCTGGAACAGCTGCTGCCTGAACTGGCAGACCGTCAGTACCTGTTGGCCGGCGAGGCCAAGGATGATCAGGAGGCCGACGAGCACTACCGCAAAGCCGCCAGTTATTACGCCGAGTTTGCGGCCACCTTCCCGGATCACCCCCGCACACCGGAGCGTCTCTTTCTCCTGGGTGAGACCTATCTGGAGCTGGAAGACTGGCCGGCGGCCATCGCCGCTTTTGAGCGGGTGGCCTATGATTATCCCGAGGACCCGATGCCCGGGCGAGCAGCAGAGGCGGGCTACGCTTCGGTACTGGCCTTTCGGGAGTACGCAAAGTCATGGGACAACCAACCCGTTTCGGAGCAGGTGGCCTATCGGGAACTGCAGCAGTTGAATCGACTGCGGTTTGCAAACGCATTTCCGGGCGACCCCCGGGCACCGGCCGTGTACTACATTGCGCTGCAGCGGGAATTTGACCAGAACAACTGGGAAGAGGCGGTCAACATGGCGGCCCGCCTTGTTGCCTGGCAGCCCGCGCCTCCGACTGAATTGACGACCGAAGCCTTGTTGTTGTCTGGCCACAGTCTGTCCGAACTGGCGCGGTACGCAGAGGCGGAACAGGCTTATCGCGATGCCCTGGCGATAATGACTGCAGACGATGAACGCAGGAGCGGGGTTCGCGAAAATCTGGCCGCAGCGGTTTATCGGCAGGCAGAGCAGTTGGCTGACGCCGGTAATGTGGAGGCCGCGGTCAGCGAGTTCCTTCGAGTCGGCACGGCCGTTCCCGAATCCGTCCTGCGGGCAAATGCAGAATACGATGCTGCCTCCCTTCTGATTACCGCCAACCTCTGGGATCAGGCCATCGGGGTACTGACCAGTTTCCGCAGGGCTTTCCCGGGTCACGAACTGATTGATACGGTCCCGGCAAAACTGGCGCTGGCCTACCGTGAAACCGGGCAGTGGGAACGGGCGGCTGACGAACTCCAGAAAATGGTGGCCCTGGCGAGAACGCCAGAAGAGCGAAGGGAAAACCTGTTAATTGCAGCAGAATTGTACGATCAGGCTGGCAATCGGGAAAAGGCAATCGACACCTGGCGCAATTACGCCAACACGCATCCGGAGCCGGCGGATGTCTACATGGAAGCAGCTAATCGACTGTCCGAGCTCTATCAGGAAGAGGGAGATACCGAAAAACGGGATTACTGGCTGCGCAAGCAGATGGAAACGGTGGACGAGGACCCAGCGGCGGCGGACGATCGTATGCGCTACCTTGCGGCCTCAGCCTCTGCAATGCTGGCCCGCGAGGCCCTTGCCCGGTATGACAGCATTCGCCTCACGCTCCCTCTGAACGAGAGCATGGTTGCAAAAACCAAAGCGCTGGAAAAGGCGGTGAATGCCTATCAAAAAACCGCCAGTTACGGACTCTCATCGTTTTCGACCGAGGCAGGCTACCAGATTGCCCATATCTACGGTCGCCTGGGCGCAGATCTGATGGATTCCGAGCGGCCCACCGGATTGAGCGAGCTTGAGCTGGCCCAGTACGAGCTGTTGCTGGAAGAACAGGCCTACCCGTTTGAGGACAACGCCATCGATATCCACGAGCAGAATATCCGGCGGGCCCGGGAGGGCATTTTCGATGAGTGGGTCAAGCGCAGCTACGAGGCCCTGAAAGTGCTGTTGCCGGGGCGTTACCGGAAAGAAGAAGTGACCTCGGGGGTTGTCTATGAACTCAATTAAGGTCGGTGGGCTCTGTCTTGTGGTAATCGTTGCGTTGGCTGGGTGCGTGACAGCCCCGACTCCGCCAGAGTCCGAGGGGCAAGACGAACAGGCGGTCCTTGAAGCCTCATTCAGCGAGGCAGTTCAGGCCATGGAGCAGGACAACCTGGCCGAAGCCCGTACCCGTTTTGAGCAATTGGCCCGCGACTACCCGGACAAGGCCGGCCCCATGGCCAACCTTGGCATCATTGCGTTTCAGGAAGGGGATACCGAGGCTGCGACACAATGGTTTGAGCGGGCACTGGCGGCAAATCCCGGACAGGTCCAGGCGCTGAATCATCTGGGCGTGATTGCCCGAAACGCCGGAGAATTCGATGAAGCAGAGCGATATTACCGCGCCGCGTTGGCCGCGGATCAAGACTACGCACCCGTGATTCTTAATCTGGCTTTCCTGCTTGATATCTACCTGGGTAAACCTGCGGATGCGGTTGAACTCTATGAGCGTTATCAATCGGCTGCCAGCGAGCCGCACCCGAGACTGGAAGACTGGATCTTCGATGCGAAAAACAGAATCTGATGTGGAAAACGTGATATGAAACGTCCCGCCCTGATCGCCCTGGCAGTTTCCGCCCTTATGATCCCGGCGCCGATACTGTACGCCCAGGACACCCCGAGTGTGGTTACCATTGAGGGCACGCGAATCCGTGGCGATCAGGAAGTGCCCACGGTGATGTATCTGGTGCCCTGGCAGCCACCGGAAGTGGACGAGTTGCGTGGGCCGGAGGAACGGCTGATGGTCGATCAGGGCCTTCGCCCCCTGGAGCGCTACGAGTTTCAGCGTTTTATCAGGTACCACGAATCGTTTATCGGCGAGACCCAATCATCGGACGGGGAATAGACTGTGACGATTGTCGCATCCTGAGTGTGTCCCTGCGCAAGATTAAACAAACCCTCACACAGACTTTCGCGAACTTACCCGCACACGGTCAGGTCGCGCATAGACTGATCTGAAAACCGGACCATGGAGTGCCCAGAAAATGATCGATACCGCCGTTCGCTTCTTTCAGGAAGGTGGCTTTTTTATGTTTCCGATCGCCGTTGTGCTGATCATCGGACTCATTGTTGCCATTGAACGTTATGTCTACCTTTCCGCCCAGAAACTGACCAATCGTCGGGACTTCAATCGCCTGCACCAGATGATTGCCAAGCGCGATCTCAAGGGCGCCCTGAATTATACCCAGGAGTCCGGTAGTGCCATGTCGACCATGATCGGGTTTGGTCTTCAGCGTCTGGCCCGGCGGCAGGGTCGGGAAGAAATTGAATACGCCATGGAAGAGGGGCTACTGGATGTCATGCCCCGTCTGGAGAAGCGCACTCAGTACCTGGCAACACTGGCCAATATCGCCACGCTGCTGGGTCTGCTTGGCACCATTATCGGTCTGATTGCCGCGTTCACAGCGGTGGCCGCTGCGGATCCGGCCCAGAAGGCGAGCCTGTTGTCCCAGAGTATCTCGGTCGCCATGAACACCACTGCCTTCGGCCTGATGTCTGCCATTCCGATGCTGCTGATTCACTCCCTGCTGCAGACCAAAACCAACGAGATTGTTGATAGCTTCGAGATGGCTGGCATCAAGGTTCTGAACCTCCTAAGCGACGGCTCCGGCAACAAGCCTGGCGCCCAACCACAGGCCCAGAATGCCGCTGCGCCGGCACAGGTAGCGACTCCGGCCGGTAGCCCGGCCTGATAACCAGCCAGAAGGATGTCAGGCCATGAGACGGAAACATCGTCGCCTACAAAGTGAGGCCGATCTCGACATTACGCCCTTCATGAACCTCATGATTGTGCTGGTGCCGGTACTGCTGCTGAACATGGTGTTTGCCCATACCAGCGTTTTGGAACTGAACTTTCCAACCGGTGAGAGCCTGTCGGCGGAGCAGGCGGAAGAGCTGCAGATCCAGGTGGTGATCTATGATGATCGGCTGGTTGTTGCTGATAACCAGGGCGGCGTCATCAAGAGCATTCCCCAGCGTGAGGGGGAGTATGATTTCTCTCTGCTCAAGGATGTCATGAAGGAAATCAAGAGCCGTGTGCCGGACAAGAAGGACGTGATCATCATGCCGTCCCGGCAGACGTCCTATCAGTCCCTGGTTTCCGTGATGGACACAGTGCGCTCATATGAAGCCGTTGTGGCGGGGAGTGTTGTTGAGGCAGAACTCTTCCCGGAGATCTCGCTCGGTGATGCGCCAGTTCCGACCTCGGGATCCGCGGAGGTGAGGTCATGAAAGAATCCGCCAAGGCCCGTCGTCTGAAACGCCACTACCGACGCAATAAGAGCCAGGGAAAGATGAACCTGGTGTCGCTGATGGATATCTTCACCATCCTCGTGTTCTTCCTGATGGTGAACTCTTCTTCGGACGTACAGGTACTGAACCAGAACAGTACCATCAAACTGCCGGATTCTACTGCCCAGCAACCCCCGGGCGATGTCCTGGCCCTGACCGTGACTGACAGGGATATCCTGGTTAACGGTCGGTTGGTGGTGAAACGCGATGCCTTTCAGACCTTCGACGGCCAGGTTGAGCCTTCCCTGAAACAGGAGTTGGACTACCAGGCCAGCCGTTCGTCGGCGCCTGCACCGGAAGCGGGCCGATCGATTACCATTCTTGCGGATCGGGAACTGCCTTACGAGCTGCTCAAGAAAATCATGTCCACCTGTGTGGACGCCGGTTATGCCAGCATTTCTCTGGCGGTTAATCAGCGTGCGGAACAGGGGGCCTGACCATGATGGATTATCGGTACGGATTACCCTGGAACCAGGAACGCGGCGAGCGCAAGCGGTTATTCGCTGCAGCCGTTGTGGTGGTGCCGTTGTTCCTCGCTTTCTCAGGCTATGTCAGCTGGATTGAGCTGCCAGAACGTGACAGGCAGGAACAGGAAGCCCTGCCGCCCCAGTTGGCCAAGCTGATCATCGAGAAAAAGGAGTCACCAAAACCCGTGATGCCGGAGCCCGAGCCGCCGAAGCCCGAGGAGAAGCCGGTGGAACAAGCCAAACCTGAGCCCAAGCCGGAGCCGATTCCTGAACCGGTAATGCCTGAAACCGGGCCGGAACCTCAGGTAGCAGAAAAACCGGAGCCCAAACCGGAGCCCAAGCCGGAACCCCAGCCAGAAGAGGTCGCCAAGGCGCGGGAAAAGGCAAAGAATACCGGTATTCTGGCAATGGGGAACGAACTGAAGAAACTCAGTTCCCTGGCAGAGTCGGTCAAACTCGATGGGCCGGTTGCCAATACCGCAGAACCGATTGCCCGCAAAACCGGTGACACCCTGGCCTCCCGCGCTACCTCGAGCGCGAAGAGCAGTGGCGTGAATGAGGAAGTGCTCAATCGGGAGGCTGGTCAGGTCGCGCTTGCTGAGCGCCAGCGCGCAGAAGTTGCGGAAGCCGAGCGGGTTGCTGCAGTTAAAGAGGCTGCCCGCAAGGAGCAGCAGGAAACCGCGGCCAGAACCCGGAGCAAGGAAGAGTTGCGCCGGACCATGGATGCCAACAAATCCGCGATTTACAGCATCTACAACCGGGAGCTGAGACGGAAGCCTTCGCTTCAGGGCAGTATTACGCCGGAGCTGGTTATTGAGCCGAATGGTGCGGTATCGAGTTGCTCGGTGGTGGAGTCCACACTGAATGAGCCGGCACTGGAGAGCAAGATCTGCAATCGTCTGAGATTGGTGGATTTCGGGGCCCGGCCGGGAGTCGATCAAACCAAGATCAGATACCCGATCGAATTGCTGTCCAGTTAAACAACTGGACAGCAACGCGTAATATTAGCGTTTCGGGGCCGCAACCGCGATCGCGAGACTGACCAAACCAGAGCCCGCAAGGGCGCCTACGAATGGCATCAGCGTTGGAATGCTGCCGGGGAAACTCGCAGCTTCCAGACCGGCCATCAGAGTGCCGCCCGACATCCAGCCGGGCAGAATCGACCCGACGAGCCCTGCCAGACAGCCCAGAATCGCTGCCCGTGTGGACATTTTTCCCCACAACCCCATCAGTACAGGCAGAACCGCCGTGGCGCACAAAAGGTCGGCTATCAGAAACAGCCGCAACACGGAAACGCCCTGAAGCGCTATGAGAACCACCGGAATCATCAGCAGCACGGTAAACCACCGGGCACTGACGATGGACAGGCCCTGTTTCTCGGTAACGGCCAGTGATGCAAGCGCATTCTGCAGGGTATCCACCGACGAGGCCACGAGCGTGATGGCCAGAATCAGGGCCGGTAAAGCAAGCCAGGCCGGTGCATCAGCAAGCAACGCAAAGAAGGGTATTGGTGGGCTACCAAGGTCGGCGCCGCTCATGGCTGCGAGTATTCCAAGCCCGCCAACCACGGCGACGACGCCGATGGTAACCACGCCACCAAGCAATGCGCCGCGGCTGAGGGCATCCGTATCCCGGGCTGACCATAAACGCTGCCAGTACCCCTGATGGAACAGGTTGGCGGCGGTGACGGCGATCACCAGTGTCAGCGCCACACTCAGGGCCGCCGACGCAGGGACGTCCGGCAGGGCCGAGGGTGCGGCGTCTGGAAGTTTGCCCAGGGCAACAAAACTGACGATAGCCAGCAGACCGATAAGTAACAACGCCTGCCATTGATCGGTGACGATGCTCGCCCGGAGGCCCCCGACAGCTGTGTATATCAGGGTGGTAACTGCCACGCCAATAACCACAATGCCGCCGTCAACGCCGGAGAGCAGCGAGGTAATGGCGCCGATGGCGGTGAGCTCGGCAGTCAGGAAACAGAGCATGTAGAGAACGGAGATCATTGAGACATAGCGCCTTACGCCATTGCCATAGCAGGCATTGGCGAACTCCCCGATGCTGCGACCCTCGGGCAGGAAGCGGCGTATAGCGGGGCCACAGAAGGCGAACACGATAAACGGCAACGCGGCACCCAGGGCATAGCCTGCCAGTGCCAGGGGGCCGACCAGCGCCCCCACTTCGGGCGGGGCAAACAGAATCCATCCGCCCATGCCGGAGGCGAGGAAAGAAAGCCCCAGGGCACGGGCGCCCTGACTGTTCCTTGCCGTTACATAGTCATCCAGGCCGCCGTCCGCGAGACGGGCCCTGAGCCCCAGCCAGGCAAACAGAATCATGGCGACTACAATCGCCGCGAGGGTGGTATAAAACATCGAGAGCTTCTCCGCTGGTCATCGAGCGGGCCATAGTGCCACAACGGCGAAAGCGGGGCGAGATCAGGCGCCCTCAGCAACCTCGGGCGTGAATAAGCGGAACAGATTCCGCCCGTCCTGCTTGGCCCGATACATGGCGATATCGGCACCTTGCAGAAGCTCAGATGCCGTGGTGCCGTCCTGGGGATAAAGGCTTATGCCAATACTGGATCCGACGCTCAGCGCATTACCATCAATGAAGTAGGGTTCCTGGTTTTTGGCAATCAGGCGCTCTGCAACCTGATAGGCATCTTCAACCCGCTCCAGGTCGGGCAGCAGGACAATAAACTCGTCCCCGCCCAGCCGGGCGAGGGTATCGTCCTCACGCAGGCAGTTCTGGACACGACTCGTGAACTGCAGAAGCAATTCATCGCCTGCTGCGTGGCCAAACCGGTCGTTCACGCTTTTGAAGTGGTCAAGATCCATGAACATAACGGCCAGAAGTGAAGACCGCCGATGGGCATGTCGTACCGCGTGCTCGAGGCGATCTTCCAGTAAGCGACGGTTCGGAATACCGGTAAGCGCATCGTAGTAAGCCAGTTGGCGTATTTGCTCTTCGTTTTTCCGGTTCTGAGTGATGTCAGTGAACAGGCCCGCGTAGTGGGTGGTCTCGCCGTCGTTGTCGGTAATGGCGGTGATCGTCAATAACTCCAGGTAGAGTTCCCCGGTTTTGCGACGGTTCCATATTTCACCCCGCCAATAGCCATGGTTGGCCAGGGAGTTCCACATCCGCTGGTAAAACTCGCTGTCGTGGCGTCCAGACGAGAGAATCTGCGGCGTTTTGCCAATAACCTCGTCCTGGCTGTAGCCGGTAAGATGCGTGAATGCTGGGTTAACGAACTCAATGTTCACGTTCTTGTCTGTCACCATGATGCCCTCGAAAGAGGACTCGATCACTCGTTCTGCCAACTGGAGGGTCTGGCGCGATTGGGCAAGGGCCCGATCTCTTTGCTCAAGGGCTTCACGCAAATCGTCCAGATACATCTGTTCGGCGCCAGCGAGCATATCGTTGTAGCCAATCAGGCCGGTAACCTCATCCTTGCTATTGATCACCGCCAGATGGCGAATCCGATGGTTGATCAGCAGGTCCCTGGCGTGAATCAATGGGTCGGACTCTCCGACGGTTAACAGCGGCCGGGTGGCGAGGTCGGAAGCCAGGGCGTTGCCAGTGTTGCGAGCAATCAGGCGCACGATATCTCGTTCGGTGAGGATGCCCAGACCCTCTTCCTGGCAATCCACGACAACAGCATCTGCCTGATGGCGGTGCATGATGGCCGCAACCTCAGAGAGCGGCAGCCTGCCATCGGTGACCAGCGGGGGGTGGGGGATCGCGGTACTGACTTCCCGCAGACGCAGGTAGGGTTCCAGCCCCTGATTCAGGGCAAGGTCGGTCTGGGAAAGAATTCCTGTGGGTGTGCCGCAATCGTCAACAATCAGAAAGTGACGCTTTCCGGTTTCCCTGAAACGCAGCGCCGCTTCCCCGGCATCCATGTCGCAGGGCAGCGTCAGCACCGGGGAACTCATCACCGAACTGACCGGCCGCTCGAAGCTTTCTGGCCGGGAAAAATCGATGGTCAGAGCATCCCGCTCGGTCCAGATTCCAATAACAGTGTCTTCTTCTGTGACCAGAATTGAACTGACTGAATTTTCAGCCATCCGCGCGGCGGCATCAGCGATTGATGTCTGCGGCGGGCAGCGCAGCAGTACACCGCTGTGCATAATGCGCGATATCGGTAGCGGCCGCCCCATGAAGTCTCCCGATTGTTCTCTTGTTCTTTGTTGGGTGCTTTTCTCGTGCACCTGACGTGCAGCGCCAAGTCTAATTTTTTGCAGCATCTGCTGCTTTGACCTTCACGTAGCTACCCGGTGCGTTTTCAATGGCAGGCAGTTTTCCTTCGCCCGGGATGCGAGCCGGTACTTTACCGTCTGAGAAGCGTGCAATCCATTCAAGCCAGTGGGGCCACCAGGATCCTGGATGGTGTTCGGACTTCTCGAACCAGGCGTCGGCATCCGGTACCAGTGTGTCGTTGGTCCAGTAACCGTACTTTTCCTTGTAGGGCGGGTTGATCACGCCGGCGATGTGGCCCGAGCCGGAGAGTACAAAACGGACATCACCGCCATGGGCCAGGGCGCCTTTATAGGTGGTTTTCCATTTGGCGATGTGATCCTGTCTGGCGGACAGGAAGAAAGAGGGTACATCGATTTCGGAAAGATTGATGGACTCGCCAAGCAGGCTAAGGGAATCTGGCTGCACCAGACGATTGTTCAGGTACATCTGGCGCAGGTAAAAACTGTGCATCCGGGCCGGCAGGTTGGTGCCGTCGGTGTTCCAGTACAGCAGGTCAAAAGCCGCCGGTTTCTGGCCTTTCAGGTAGTTATTGGTCCAGAACGACCAGAACAGCTCGTTTTCCCTCAGCAAGTTAAACGTGAACGCCATGGCGCGACCGTCCAGGTAGCCTTTGCGTTCAAGCATTCTCTCAATGCCCCGGATCGAATGATCGTTGATAAACACCCCGATTCCGCCCGGGTCCGAGAAATCCAGCAGGGTGGTCAGGTACGTGGCGGTCGTTACCGGCTTGCGGCCTTTTTTCTTCAGCCAGGCCAGCGTCGAGCCCAGAAGAGTGCCACCGATGCAGTAACCGATCAGATTCATCTGTTCTTCGCCGGTAGCTTCGGTAACGGCATCCATGGCAGCCAGCGGTCCCAGCTCCATGTAGTCTTCCCAGCCTTTGTCCCGTTGGGAGGGGCCAGGATTGCGCCAGGAAATAATGAAAACGGTCTGTCCCTGGTTTACCAGCCACTGGATAAAGGAGTTTCTGGCGGTCAGGTCCAGAATGTAGTACTTGTTGATCCACGGCGGAACAATCAGCAAGGGGCGTTTGCTGACGGTGTCAGTTGTTGGCGAGTACTGAATCAACTGCATCAACTCGTTCTGGTACACCACCTTGCCCGGCGTGGTTGCCAGGTTGCGTCCCACCTCGAAGGCGGAGCGATCGGTCATCCCAACATTGAACAGGGATGGATTCTGGCGCAGGTCTTCGATCAGCTGTCGACCACCGTCCACCAGATTCATCCCCTTACGTTCCCAGGTAATCCGGAGTACTTCCGGATTCGTCGCAGGGAAGTTCGACGGTGACAGCGCACTGGTCAATTGCCGGGCGTAGAACAGCATCTGGTCCCGTCCGGCCTGGGGCATCCCCTCCATGCCGGCTACCCAGTTCAGGAACGTGCGGGAGTTGATCAGATAAGCCTGGTGGAGAACATCAAAAGGCAGATGCTTGTGCCAGTCCTCGGCCTGGAAACGCCGGTCGTCGGGTTCTGGCTCGACAACAGGCTGTTTGTCCTTGCCCACCAGCCGGGCGAGGGTGTAGTACCCCAGCGCAGCATGCTTGCGAGCCAGATCCAGCTCCGCACCGGCGAACCGGAGCGGGTGGAGTAGCAGGTCCTCTGCCATGGTCCGATAGGCATCGGACATTTCCGCTATCGTGGAGAGGGTTGCATCATCCAGGACACCAGCATCCCCCAGAAATGTCTCCAGTTGCTGCTGCCCCTGACGGACGTTGGTTTCAAAGCCTTTGACGAGCTGACCAACCGCTTTCCCGAGCGTATCCAGACCGAACATCGTAATCCCTTATTTGGCGGCTTTCGGGCCGGACTTGGCGGTTTCTTCCGGGGCTTTTTCGAACACCTTCTGAATCTGTTCCCGGCTCTCGTTGAAGTAGTCCTGCCAGGCTTTCCAGTCTGCCGTGAACTGCTCGCTCAGGGATTTTAGGGTTTCCGCCTGATCACCGGTAAGGCTTTTCAGGCCTTCAAGATCGCGGACTTCAGACACCTTTTTGGCCTGCTCCATGGTGACATCGGCGTAACGGCGGAAGGCATTCATCTGCATTTCCGCAGCTTTGCCAAACTGCTCAAACAGGGTCTCGTTCAGACGTGTCGCTTTCTCGAAAAGCTCAGTGTTCATGGCCACAACTCCTTTGCATACAAGTTTGATGAACTTCTATTCTGCCTCACCCGGCATGACGCAATTTTGACAAGCATCAATCCCGGGTTCAGCTTATGCTTTACTGTAGGAACATGTTTTCCCGGCAAGGCAGGAGGCGCCACATGACTGACCGGAAATCCGAACTGGAAACACTGAGGGCAGACCTGACGGCCAGGCTTTCCCGTTATGAAGCGCATCAGCACCGGGAGGGTGGTGCACTGGACAAGGATTTCGAGGAGCAGGCCACCCAGACCCAGAATGACGAGGTGGTCGACTCGCTTGAAACGGAAACCCGTGCCGAACTCGCCCAGATTGAACACGCGCTCACGCGGATTGAGAACGGTGTTGGCGACGAATGCGAATCCTGCGGCGAGGCCATAGATCCCCGCCGTTTGCAGGTGTTGCCCTACACCACGGTTTGCGTGGACTGTGCCGAAGACTGACCGACACCATGGAGCCAGGAAAGGCAACCAGTACCGGCCCCGTGGTATTCCAGACCCGGGGCCTCACGAAAACCTATGATCAGGGAGAGGTTCAGGTTCATGCGCTCCGTGGGGTGGACCTGGAGCTTTATGAGGGCGAAATGGTCGTCATGCTGGGCGCTTCCGGTTCAGGCAAATCCACACTTCTGAACATTCTTGGCGGGCTGGATGTGCCATCGTCCGGCGAGGTCCGGTATCGGGCTATTGATCTCAGTGCAGCCGGAGACCGCGAGCTTACCGGTTATCGACGTGAGCATGTTGGTTTTGTATTCCAGTTCTACAATCTCATTCCAAGCCTGACCGCGCGGGAAAATGTTGCGGCAGTCACCGAGATCGCGTCCAACCCTATGTCTCCTGAAGAAGCCCTTGAGCTGGTTGGGTTGAAGAGCCGCATCGACCATTTTCCCGCGCAGCTGTCCGGGGGCGAACAGCAACGGGTTGCTATCGCCAGGGCCATTGCCAAACGTCCGGACGTACTTCTTTGCGATGAGCCGACCGGAGCCCTGGATTCGGCCACGGGTGTTCTGGTTCTTGAAGCTCTGGAAAAAGCCAATCGGGAAACGCATACCACCACCGTTATCATCACCCACAATGCCTCCATCGCTGGCATGGGGGATCGCGTCATTACTCTTTCCGACGGCAATATCAGCGGTGAGCGTCATAACGAATGTCGCCAGGATCCCCGGACACTGTCCTGGTAACGGCGCCAAATAGTGGAAATCATGGCCACGAAAGGTCTGAACACGGTTCTGAATATCAAGCTACGACGGGAGCTCTGGCAGATGCGGGGCCAGGTGCTGGCCATCGCACTGGTGATCGCCGGTGGTGTGGGTGTCTGCGTCATGTCACTGGTGAATTATTCATCGCTATTGGCGACAAGAGCCCAGTACTACGACCAGCACGAGTTTGCCGATGTCTTTGCCCCCGTTAAACGTGCGCCACGCCATACCCTGCAGGAAATAGCCACACTGCCTGGTGTGGCAAGGTACGAGGGGAGAGTCGAGGGAGCTGCAAAACTGGAAATGCCGGGGTTCCCGGACCCGGTGTCGGCCCGATTGGTGTCTGTTCCGCCGGAGGGGCAGCCTGAGGTCAATCGTCTGTTTATTCGTCAGGGGCGGCTTCCGGGGACAGGGCGCAGCCAGGAAGTCGCGGTCATCGGAAGTTTTGCCGAAGCGCACGAATTGGCACTGGGTGATCAGTTCCAGGCAATTATCAATGGACGGAGGCAGGAGCTTACCGTAACCGGCATTGTTGAGTCACCGGAATTCATATACGTCATTCCACCTGGCGGTATGCTACCCGATTATCAACGCTATGGTGTGCTGTGGATGAACAGGGAAGCCCTGGAGTCCGCCATGGACATGCGGGGCGCATTTAACAGCCTGGTGTTGACACTCAGACCGGGGCATTCCGTTGCCTCTGCGGTCGATGCCTTGGATCGGCTGTTGGACCGCTATGGGGCAACGGGAGCCTTTGGCCGGGATGATCAGTTCTCTCATCGCTTCCTGAGTGACGAGCTGAACCAGCTGAAAACCATGGCGACGGTTTTTCCGCTCATTTTCATGAGCGTGGCCATGTTTCTGCTGAATGTGGTGATCGGTCGCCTGATCAGTACTCAAAGGGATATCGTTGCCGTGCTCAAGGCCTTTGGCTACAGCAATCGTCAGATCGCCTGGCACTACAGCAAACTGGTCATTGTGATTGCCGTTATCGGGTTGCTGGCCGGGCTTGCTCTGGGCCTGTGGCTTGGGCGGTCACTGGGTGAACTCTATATGGATTACTACCGGTTCCCGGGTTTGTTATTCCGTATCGACCCTTCATGGTTGCTGTTATTGGCTGTGTTGACGATCACGGTTGCCTGGCTCGGTGCCTGGCGGGCTATCAGGCAGGCGGCCTCTCTGCCGCCCGCCGAAGCCATGAGGCCTGAAGGTCCCGCCAGATACCGGGTAACTGTTGTGGAAAAGCTGCTCTCGGGAATCCGTTTTTCCCAACCTTCGCGAATGATCGTGCGTCAGCTCTCCCGCCGTCCGGTTCGCACACTGCTATCCATGAGTGGGGTCGCCATGGCCACGGCCATCGTGATGGTGGGTAACTTCCAGTTTGATTCGGTATCGTTGATGGTGCACACCCAGTTTGCACGGGTTCAGCAACAGGATCTGACCGCCACCTTTATTGAACCGGTGAACAGCGCGGCATTGTTCGGCTTGCAGAGGCAGGCCGGGATCCGGTATGCGGAAGGGCGCCGCTCAGTGCCCGCACGTCTGGTTTCCGGTCACCGTGAGTGGCGCAGTGCGGTCACCGGAATACCCTCCGATGCGCGGCTGCAATTTGTCATCGACAGCGATCTGCAACCGGTCACGCTTCCCCGGGAGGGGCTGCTGTTGACCGACTATCTCGCCGATGAGCTGGGTGTCGGTCCTGGTGATGTCCTGCAGATGGAACTCCTCGAAGGTGACAGGCGAACAGTTAATGTGCCAGTCGCTGGTATCACCAGCGAGTTTCTCGGGGTAGGCGCCTATATGGATCTGGAGGCTCTGAACCGTGCACTGGGTGAGGGCCCGCTGATCAACCAGGCCATGATCAACCTGGAGCCTGACAAGGCTTCGGAAATCTATAACAGGCTTCGTGAAACGCCCCGGGTGCTCGGCCTGAGCATCCGTCAGGCCATGCTGGACAGCTTCTATGACACCCTGGCCAGAACCTTCCTGACATTCACTTTTTTCAACAGCCTGATGGGCGGAATCATTGCCTTCGGGGTGGTTTACAACACCATCCGGATTTCCCTGGCTGAGAAAGGTCGGGAACTGGCCAGCTTGAGGGTACTCGGGTACACCCATAATGAAGTTGCGCATATATTGTTGGGAGAAGTTGCGCTGCTGTTGTTGCTGGGTATTCCGCTGGGTTGGCTGATTGGTCAGGGCCTGGCACTCATGATCGTTACCGCCATGCAAACGGAGCTGTACCGGGTGCCCCTGACGATAACCACCCAGACACTTGGCATGTCTGCGCTGGTCGTGGTGGTGTCGGCAATCGCTTCCGGGATGATTGCCTGGTGGCGACTGAAAGAACTGGATCTGGTAGCCGTGTTGAAAACGCGGGAATAGGTGTGGATGCAATCAGGGAGTGAGCTGAGGGTATGGCGAAAAAACGGTTTGCCGGAAAATGGCTGTTCTGGGGCGTGTTTGTTCTGCTTGCCGGTGCGGCCGTCGTAATCACGATCCGGCCGGATCCGGTTTGGGTGGATCTGGCACCGGTAACCCGTGGCCCCATGGAAATCACTATCAAGGAAGAGGGAAAAACCCGGGTACGGGACCGCTATGTGGTGTCTTCCCCGGTTGCCGGTTATTTGCACAGGGTATTACTGGAGGTGGGGGACCCGGTGATTCCGGGAGAGCTGCTGACAGAGGTGGATCCGATGCCAGCCAGTACCCTGGACGCTCGCAGCCGGGCAGAAGCCGAGGCCAAGGTACAATCGGCCCGCTCAGCGCTCAATTCTACCCGTCAAAAAGTCGCAGCTGCTGAGGCGGAAGCAGACCTGGCCGTCCGGGAACTGGCCCGCCTGCAGGCTCTGAGTGGGGACCACTTCGTTTCCGACGAGCGGTTGCAGCAGGCCAGGGCGGCTGCGGACAGGGCAAAGGCCATTCTGCGTTCTGCCCGCTTCGACGAGGAAGTCATGGCCCATGAACTGGCAGCGGCCAGAACCCGACTTGAGGTGTCTGCCGCGCGGGCTAATGGCGACGGCGCGGTCGAACGTGTGCCGGTAAGGTCTCCGGTAAACGGTTCGGTCCTCGGAATCGTCCGCAAAAGTGAGGGCGTCATCCAGGCCGGTGAGGCCATTCTGGAACTGGGAGATCCCGGGGCGCTTGAAGTGGTTGTCGATGTGTTGAGTTTTGATGCCGTGAACCTCCGGCCCGGTATGGAGGCACGCCTCACTGGATGGGGCGGCGGCACCCTGGATGCAGTTGTCCGCCGGGTTGAACCGGTGGGCTTCGAGGATGTGTCGGCCCTTGGAGTGGAGGAAAGACGGGTACAGGTCGTTGCGGACATCACGAGTCCCCCGGATGCATGGCAGAGCCTGGGAGATGGCTACCGGGTGGACGCCGAGTTTCTGCTCTGGCGGTCGGACGATGTTCTGCAGGTGCCGGAATCGGCCATCTTTGTCAGGGGCGGCCAGCATCAGGTCTTCCGCGTTGTCGATGACAGGGCGGTTCTTGCAAATGTGTCGGTCGGCCGTACAAACGGTTTTCACACAGTAATCCAGGATGGATTGAATGAGGCGGACAGTGTCGTCCGGCACCCGGATCGTCAGTTGGAAGATGGCAGCCGGATCAGGATTCGGTAATGGCCTGCATTGCCAGGTTCGAGCGCTAAAATGAGAGGACATATCACGTTTCGCTGGCTAGACTGACGGCAGAAAACAACAAAAAAAGGAGTCTTGCACGGTGGACCAGTTCGACACTCTCATCACCGGTGGCCGCTATTTTGACGGCACTGGCGGCCCCTCACGCATCGCCCATGTTGGCGTCAAAGATGGGCGGGTTGCTGCGGTATTTGATGAACAGCCCGACACCAGCCTTGCGACGCGCACGATCGACGCCAGCGGTTGCTGGGTGACGCCGGGATTTCTTGACACCCATACCCACTACGATGCCGAGTTGCTGGTAGCCCCCTCCCTGTCAGAATCCGTGCGTCATGGCGTTACCACTGTCCTGATTGGCAGCTGTTCCCTGAGCATGGTCTGTTCCGATCCGGAGGATGCCTCGGATATTTTTACCCGGGTGGAAACTGTCCCGAGGGAAAAGGTGCTGCCCATCCTTAAACAGTACAAGACCTGGCGGACACCCAAAGAGTGGGTAGCGTTCATGGACCAGCACCCACTGGGACCGAATGTCATCAGCTTTCTTGGCCACAGTGATCTCAGGACCGCGGTCATGGGGCTGCATCGCGCCACCGACCGGAGCGTGACTCCGACCGCACAAGAGCAACGACAAATGGAAGTCCTGCTCGAGGAGGCTCTGCAAGAGGGGTTTCTCGGTCTTTCGACCATGTGCCTGAAATGGGACAAGGTAGATGGTGACAGGGAGTGGTCCAAGAGTCTGCCGAGCACCTACGCACGATGGCGTGAGGTAAGCCGTCTGAATTCCCTTTTGCGCTGTTACGGACGGGTACACCAGGGCGCTCCCAACGCAGCCAATCCGCTTCAGGTCACCCAATACCTGAAAGAGACGCTGGGTTGGTTGAGAAGGCCCCTGAAAACCACCCTGATTGCCATGATTGATCTGAAAGGCAACCCCACGGTCAAACCCATGGCGAGCCTGGTGGGGTGGCTGGCCAACAGCTTTGGCGGCAACTTTCGCTGGCAACTGCTGCCAACGCCGTTCACGGTTTATGCCGATGGCATGGATATCGTGCTGTTTGAGGAATTCGGCGCCGGTGAAATGGCCCTCGATATCCGCGATCAACTCGAGCGCAACGAACTTCTGAAGGACGAGCAGTACCGCCGGAAATTCCGGAAATTCTACAAGGAAAAGCTCTCGCCCCGGGTTTGGCAGAGGGATTTCGGCGATGCGGTAATTCTCGACTGCCCGGATAAAACCGTGGTCGGGCGCAACTTTGCTGAGCTCGCCGCTGACCGTGGCATCCATGTGGTCGATTTCTTCCTCGACATGGTGGTTGCCCATGGCCGTTCGCTACGCTGGTTTACAACGGTAGGCAACCACAGAAAGGATCGGCTCCGGAAAATGGTTACCAACCCCGGCGCCCTGATCACCTTTTCCGATGCCGGTGCCCACATCCGGAATATGGCTTTCTATAACCTGCCGTTACGGTTTCTCAAGCTGGTTCACGATAGCCATGGCGAGGGTGAGCCAGTCATGTCGCTGGAACGTGCCGTACATCGGCTGACAGGCGAACAGGCAGATTGGCTTGGCGTTGATGCAGGTCATATCAGGGTAGGGGATCGGGCCGATATAACGGTACTTGACCCCCGGGGCCTTGATCAGGATCTGGAACAGGTTGAGTGGGCCGAAATGGAAAACTTCGGACTGGAGCGAATGGTGAACCGGGTACCTGGCTGTGTCAGAGAAGTGCTGATCAATGGCCGACCCGCCGTAACCGATGGTGAAGTGGTACCTGCACTGGGCAGGGAACCCGGATATGGGCACTTCCTGCGCGCCGGGGCGTCAGGACAATAGCGGACAAAAGGGAAGCTATGAACCAGCGATTTGCACCGGCAGTCTGGGTGGTGGTGTTTCTTGCAGTATTTATCTGGTCTGCCATAGGACCCAGGGATCGGGCCACATGGGTGCTTGAGGTTCTGCCTGCGGCTATCGGTTTTGTGCTCGTCGTCTGGTGTTTCTTCCGTTATCCGCTGACGCCACTGGTTTATTTCCTGATTCTGATCCACGCCGTCATCCTGATGGTTGGAGGGCACTACACCTATGCGGAGGTGCCTCTGTTCGACTGGTTCCGGGACTGGTTTGGTTGGGAGCGCAACAACTACGACAAGCTGGGCCACCTGGCGCAGGGATTCATACCCGCAATGGTCGCCAGGGAAGTGGTCATTCGCAGGGACGTGTTCGCCAGCCGCCCCTGGGCGGCGTTCTTCATTGTCTGTTTCTGTCTGGCATTGAGCGCCTTCTATGAGCTGATCGAATGGTGGGTGGCCTTGCTCAGTGACGAAGCCGCCGAGGCTTTTCTGGGCACCCAGGGTTATGTCTGGGATACCCAGTCGGATATGGCCTGGGCGTTGTCCGGCGCCATTCTGGCTCTGGTCCTGCTCGGGCGGTTGCATGATCGTCAGCTTAATGCGCTCTGACATCTCACTCGCCTGCTGATGTTGAACGTCTGAATTACGGAACTGAATTGTATGCTCGAAGAGCCCAACGCTGACAAACAAACGGAGGGGCTGCCCCGCAGCCAGATGATCGGACTGATCCTGGGGGCTGCGTTTCTGCTGGCAACCATCATACTCCCACCTCCGGAAACCATGGCGGCGGAAGCCTGGGCAGCCCTGGGCCTGATGCTGCTCATGGCGACCTGGTGGTCTACCGAAGCCATTCCAATTCCCGCCACGGCCTTGTTGCCGATCGTGCTGGTTCCCGCCCTCGGGCTGGGGACGGTGGGTGACGCGACAGAGCCCTATGCCAATCCAATCATTTTCCTGTTTCTGGGTGGCTTCACCCTTGGGCTTGCGATGCAACGATGGAACCTGCATCGCCGGATCGCTCTTATGACCCTGAAGGCTGTCGGCAGCAAACCCAGGCGGCAGATTGCGGGATTCATGCTGGCAACCGCCTTTTTGAGCATGTGGGTCAGTAACACCGCAACGGCCATCATGATGTTGCCGATTGGTCTGTCGGTGGTGGCAATGATGGATAGCAATGACAATCCCGAGGGCATTCGGCGCTATGCCACGGCTCTACTGTTGGCCATTGCCTATTCGGCCAGTATCGGTGGCATAGCCACACTTATCGGCACACCGCCAAATGCCTTGTTGGCGGCCTACCTGAGCGAGAACCAGGGTATTTCTGTGGGCTTTGCCCAGTGGATGTTGCTGGGAGTTCCAGTGACGGTTGTGATGCTGGCTCTGGCCTGGTGGTGGCTGACGCGGCACGACTTTTGGCTGGATAGCACTGCAGGCGGTGGTAAGGCGATACGCGAGGAGCTTGACGCCCTGGGGCCGCTGGGCAAGGGCGAAAAGCTGGTGGCCCTGGTGTTCCTGATCACTGCCGCCGCCTGGATCTTCAGGCCTCTGCTATCCGAGAACCTGATGCCCTGGTTGAGCGACACCGGCATTGCCATCGCGGCGGCCATTGCTATGTTCCTCCTGCCCGTCAATACCCGGTCCCGAGAATTCGTGCTCGACTGGGAGACCGTGAAGGGCATTCCCTGGGGTGTGCTGCTGCTTTTCGGTGGCGGGCTGGCCATGGCTGGCGTGATCAGCAGTTCCGGTCTTGCTGAATGGATCGCCCAGAGTCTGGGTGTGGCCGGCGCTCTGCCAACCCTTGTCATGATTGTGCTGGTGGCGGGCATCATCATTTTTCTGACGGAAGTGACCAGCAATACGGCAACTGCAGCGGCGTTTCTGCCCTTACTGGGGGCGCTTGCCATAAGTCAGGGGGTGTCACCATTACTATTGACAGTGCCTGCCGCCATCGCGGCCAGCTGCGCCTTCATGATGCCTGTGGCCACGCCACCCAATGCCATCGTGTTCTCCAGTGGCCACATGCAGATCAGCGATATGATCAGAGCCGGATTTGCACTCAACCTGATGGGCATTGTGGTGGTGACACTGGTCAGTTATCTGCTTCTCGGTCTGGTGTTCTCCATGTAAGCAGAGGCACGCTAGTCCCCCTGGATCTTGCTCAGCAGATCTTTGGCCAGTTCGATGGCTTCTGAACGGTGGCTGATGTTCTGTTTCTGATAAAGGCTGCGGATATGTGTCTTGACCGTTGTCGAGGCCACTTTCAGGTGCTCCGCAATCTGGTCATTGGAGAGACCGGCGTGTATCAGACTGAGGATCTGCCATTCCCGGCGAGTGAGCGGTGATGTGCGGATCAGTTCCGGTACATCCGGTCGGTCGATGATGTCCTGGATGATGGCCTCATCCAGCGAGATCCGGATGGCGCGGCTGAAATCCCGTTGTTGCTGGGCCAGTTGAATCAGGCGCTCCGCCCTCTGGAGTTCCATGCCCTCGATGGCTTCGTCGTTGATCAGCGCCTTGAGCAGAACAATCAGCTCCTTGCCCAACCGCAGGAAGCTACCGACCGCACCGGTGGTGCTCGCCAGTTCCAGTGCCGTTTTCATATGATCGAGAGCCAGGTCGCGCTCATCCAGTTGCCAGTAAAGGTAGGCGAGGGCGATGTGGTTACGGTTCAGATCGGTTTTCAGGCCAAATTCCCGCGCTACCGCCGTCAGTTCTTCCAGGAGCGGTCGGGCCAGTTCGTACTGGCCCAGGCTGATCAGCGCCCGGGCCTGGTTACGGCCATTGCACTGATTAAAATGGTTGGTGGCCTTTGCCGGCTCACAGGGCGGTGCAATGGTGAGCCAGCGCTGGATCGAGTCGTGATCCCGGACCGCATCCCAGTAGGACAGCATGGTGGCCTGGGCATTGGCTACCCAGTCCAGGTGGTAGTCCTCGGCTGCCAGCATCTTCTGTATCTTGGCAATGTAATCCGCACACAGGCTCTGCCGGCCGCGGGCCTGGGCGACCTTGGCCAGCGATGTGTAGCTCTGCACATACCAGCGCTCCCCCTGCGCCTCGAGTATCTCGATACCCTGCAGCGCGCAACGCTCGGCACTTTCCAGGTGGTGCCACTCCCACATGATCTGGCTACGGATGCGGAACAGGAACTCCAGGATTGGCAGATGGTTCAGCTGGTTTTCTTCCGCGTACTGGAACGCACGTTCCTGAATGTTGTAAGCCTTTTGCAGCAGGCCCATGGCGACACTGATTTCGCTTTGCTGACAAAGTGCCCAGATAACGTTCTGGTGGGCCTGATGGGCCCGGGCCAGATGCTCGGTGTCCTGCATGCGAGCCAGGGCTTCCTCGAGTTCTCCGCGTACAAACAGGGCTTCACCGATAACCGAGGCGGCGGCCACCCGGGATGTAGGCAGGTAACGTGCCTCCTGTTCGATGGCTTCCCGTGCAAGAATCAGGGCGCGGTCGCCGTCGCCATAGTTCATGGCCACCTGGGCGCGGATGGCACTGAATTCGCCATGAACGGCCCGCTGGGTGTCTTCGTTCATGGAGGCCTGCAGACGGGCTTCCGCTGCCGACAACCAGTTTTCCACTTCATCAAACTTGTACTGGCCCTGGGCAACCCATGCCCTGAGCAGTGTCAGCGTAGGATCTTCGGCAATGATTTCCTGGGGCAGCGTATCGAGGCAGCGCTGCAACAGATGAAACTGACCTTCGGTGAAGAATTTTCGCCCGTGAATGGTGAGCACCCGGGTTATGCGTTCCGGGTCTTCCGCGGCAATGGCGTGTTTGGCTGCCTCTTCGGCATGGTCCAGCTCGAGCCAGGCGTCCGCGGCCCGTTGATTCAGGTCTCTCTGGTTTTCGCGAGTGGTGCAGGTCAGCAGATGGCGCAGATACACCGAGAACAACGGGTGGTAGCGGAACCAGAGGGCAGAATTGTCCACGGGCGTTATGAACAGCCCCATGGAAAGCAGGCTGCTTAGCAGCGCCTGGCCGTCGGTATCGTCCATGACACGCATAACCATGCCCGCGTTGAAACGGTCCAGAATGCTGGTGCGCATGAGAAACCGCATTTGCTGTTCGCTCAGATCATTACCCACCAGCTCATCGAAATAATCAAAGATGTTCTGGTTACCATGTTCCAACTGATCGACAAACTCGCTGAATTCGACACTGGTTGCGGATGAAGCAGACAGCAGCTGGAGGGCGGAAATCCAGCCTTCGACCCGGCGGACAGCCCGCTCAATGTCTTCGCGCGCAATCTCGAAAGGGAGCCGGCTCTGTAGGTATTGCTGGGCTTCATCCGCTTCAAAGCCCAGGTCACGGCTGGTGATTTCGCTCAGGCGCCCCTGCATGCGGAGCTGCGCGACGCCAACAGGTGGCATGGTTCTGCTGATGAGAACCAGTGTCAGATACCCTGGCAGATGCCGCAGAAGAAAGCGCAGCGCTTCGTGGATTTCACCGTTAGTGATCAGGTGATAGTCATCAAGTACCAGACAAAGTGGCTCATCATCCTGGGGCAGACCGGCGAGCAGCTCGGTCATGAAGGTTTCAAGGCTGTCATAGCCTTCGGTCTGGAGTCTCTCCAGTGACGGTTGGCAACTGCCCCCTGTGGCGCTGGCCAGGGCATTGGCGAGATACCCGGCAAAGCGGCCCGGGATATTGTCACTGGTTTCCAGGCGGAACCATGCAGAACGGGCTTCAAGGCTCGTCAGTCGTTCGGCAATGGTGGTGGTTTTGCCATACCCGGCCGGTGCGTGAACCAGAAGCAGACTCACCGGCTCAAGGCCATGCAGCAGATCGTTGAACTTTTCTCTTGGCAATAGCGCGGGGGGTGGCACCGGGCTCTGGTTCTTTGCAGTGATAAAGGTGATCTGTCCCGGATTCAGTGTTGTTGTCATCAGGATCTACATCGGAAAATTGGGTGTCTGGACTGGTGTTGATACCGGCTTTGCGCCGTTGCGTCAACTCCCGAGGCCTTCTCGGGCGGCGCCTTGAACCAGTTCTCAAATCCACCCAGCAAGGCCCCTCCTGCAGCGACAGATTTGAGGCACAGTTATCTTTAAGGGCGCAGGCTTTTCGGTATCTTACCGTAACAACATGTAACCCGATTAATACTGTGGCCAATAAAAACAGGGACTTCGTCTGACATGCTGCTGGTGCTCGCTGGATCCATTCTTACATTCACCATGGTGCAGGAAGCGACCGTGGTGGAGCCTTTTGAGAAGGGCCAGATCGTTATCGAACAGGACGTGGATTCAAGCCCTGTTGAAATACGCTCTGATGTCCGGGTCGAGCCGCTGGTTGAGCAAAAATTCCGGAATATCGTACGGCAGGCCTATGACTACAGCTGCGGAAGCGCGGCACTGACTACGGTCTTGAACTTCTACCTCGGGCGGACCTTGTCCGAACGTCAGGTCATGGAGGGCTTACTCCACTACGGGGAAAGTGAGCGCATTGTTGAGCGCCGGGCGTTTTCAATGCTCGATATGAAGCGGCTGGTTACGGCGCTCGGCTACCCATCAGGTGGCTTCCGGGCCACGATTGATGACCTCAAGGACCTGGACCACCCGGCAATCGTGCCCATCCATCATGCGGGCTTCAAGCATTTCGTGGTGTTACGGACGATCCGCGACGGGCGCGCCTATGTAGCCGATCCTTCCGTAGGCAATATTTCCTTTACTCTGGCGCAGTTCGAGGAAAAGTGGGACGACAACGTGCTTTTCATCGTCTTTCCAGGCAGTGACAAGCCCCTGGACAACCTCGAGCTGAAGGAGGAAGACCTTCGCTTTGTGGATGACCAGACAATGACCCTTCTGGCGCTGGAACGGATACCGGCGTTTCACGAGTCCACCCAGAGGCGGATCCAGAATCTGCTGGAACGCCAGAAAAACAATCCCGACGGCAGTGTCGAGAACACAAGAAAGCAGTTGCATTACCGTCGTAACTAATTCACCGGGCAATCCCCGGGTCAGGAACACTACAAATAAAATAAGGGAGTCAGGATGAATCGTTGGTTTGTGCGAGGTTTTATCCTTGTTTCCACGGCAGGTCTGCTTCCGGGCATGGCCCTGGCGCAGGAAGGAAGTGTGGATCAGGCGCGGGAAGCGCTGGCCAAGCAGGAGGGAGACGAGGACGCTTCACAGCAGCTTGAAGAAGTGTTCCAGGCGGCGGAGAAGAACTATTCGTTGCAGAAGAAGGGCTCCCATTCCCTGAACTATTCTTTCGACTATTCCTACACGGCGGACCAGCGGCTGGACCTGGCCATTACCAATGGATCGGTGAGAAATCTGGACGTGGTGCCATCAGCAACACACAGCTTCACCAACGCTTTTTCCTACGATTATGGCCTTCTGGACAACCTGACGGTAGGGACCCGTATTCCCCTGGTAGTCAAATACGATACCCAGGACGAGCTCAATATTTACGACTTTGGCGACATTTCCTTTACCGGGCGCTGGCAGCCGTTCGCCTATGTTCCGGGCAAGATGTCGACCACACTGTTCGGAACCCTGTCCACCAAGACCGGTGTCAGCCCCTACGAGATAGACATCAACGAACAGCTGTCCACTGGCAGCGGATACTATTCGGTTGGTGGGGGCGCGAGCCTGTCGAAAGTTCTCGATCCGGTGGTGGTTTTTGGTTCGGTAAGTGCTACCTATAACCTCCCGGCTGAAAATCTGCAGCAGGTACGAGGTGCACGCCTTCTGGAAGAGGTGGACCCCGGCTTTGGGCTATCCGGCTCGGCCGGTTTTGCCTATTCCCTGTCGTACGACATCTCCCTGAGTATCTCGGCTCAGCTCAGCTACAGCGATGAAACCATTCTCACCTTCTCCAATGGCGACCAGGCCGTCGCCCAGGACCAGATGACAGGTTTCCTGAGCATGTCGCTCGGTACCCGCGTCAGCGACACCACCATTGTCAACACCAGCCTGGGTATTGGCCTGACCGAAGATGCTCCGGACTTCTCCCTGGGGGTCTCCCTGCCCATTAACTTCTCCGGTCTTAAAGAGTGATTGGTGTCGTTGACGATCTACGGGAAGGGAAGGACTTCATGGGACAAAAAAGCCACAACCGTCGGATTCTCGCGGCCCTGATCGCCACGACCATCTCCTGTGGCGCACAGGCCCAGCTGGCGCAGAATTTGACCATTCATCCCAAGGCACTGGCGCTCGGTAACGCCGTGACTGCTGATCCGCCGGGGATCATGGCGATTCACTATAACCCTGCGGGTCTGACCAAGCTGGACGGCCGGCAACTGGAAGTGAACCTGATGAGCGTCTATCTGGACATTGACGCGGACTTCACGGCACCGGACGGCTATGAGATTTTCGGTATTGACGGGCTGGAGATTGATCCTCAGACGGGAAAACAACGGGACCCGGTTGCCAATACCCACAGCCACACCAACAACGTGGCGCTGTATTTACCCGGATACGGAATTCTGCGTGCGCCTCCGGGACCGGCCCTGGCACCTTCAGCTGGGATCAGCATCAACCCGCCGGGCTCAAAGCTGACCTTCGGTAATGCCTTCTACCTGCCGCTCGCGGCTGGCTTCTACCGTGACAAGGATGACCCCGGCCGTTATCAACCCCAGGCCACGGCGTTGCAGCGCACCACCTATCTGTCACCAACGGTGGGTTACGAGATAAATGACGATTGGTCGGTGGGAGCCGGCATACACCTCTCCCATATGGGGATCGCGGCAGATCAGTACATGCGTGCGCCCAACCTGCTGCTGGGGGTGGCGGAAGTACTGCAGGACGCCTTCAACTGCGAGAGTGGCGATGAGCCCCTTCAGCCCTGGCTGGCGCTGTGTGGTGGTAACGTTGGACCCTGGGATGACATCGGCGCGCTGAACATCAACGTTCAGGAAACGCTGTCCCCCACCTATGCTCTGGGTGTTATGTGGGAGCCGACGGACTGGTTCAGCTGGGGCGCAAGCTACACCTCCGAAGCTGAAATGAATATGAAGGGCACGTTCGAGATCCAGTACACCGACGACTGGTCCGGCTTCTGGCAAAGCGTGAACGGATCCGTGCTTGGTGCTATTACCTCGGCGATTCTGAGCCTGCCGTCCGGTGCCCCCAAGGAGTCCGGCAACGTCAGTATGGATCTGGTTTACCCCCAGCACTTCCAGACCGGTATCAGTGTTGACGTGCATCCGAAACTGACCCTGAACGCTGATATTGGCTGGACCGATTACAAACAGTGGGATGCCTTTGTTTTCCGGTTTGATCGCAACCTGGAGTTTCTCAATGCGGCCCGGATCCTGTCACCGGACAATGCCACGCCGAATACCCTGAGGCTGCCCCTGGGTTTCAAGAGTCAGTGGAACTGGGCGTTTGGCATGGAGTTTCACGCGTCTTCCCGTCTGGACCTGCGTGCCGGGGTGGAGATACGGGATTCCGTTATCCCGGATGATCAGCGACAGGTAATGGCACCGTTTGGCGGGGCCAACCTTTATAGTATTGGTATGGGGTACCAGTGGGACAAGGATACCGAGATTGACATGAATCTCAGCTATCTACATTCGGTGGAGTCGATTCCCGCGGATACCAGCTGTAACGTAAACTGCGACAACATCACCAACATTATCTACAACCCTTATGCCGGGCTCGATATCAAGACATCGCTGAGGGTTGTCATGGCAGGCCTCAGTTTCCGGACCAGGTTCTGAGTGGTGCCATTGAACAAAGGGTAGTCATTCGCAGTGATCAGTGGCTCTGTAGGAAAACCAGCCTTGTGCCTTTTTCTGGCAGCACTTCTCGGAGGTTGTCAGATTGGCGGATCGACAGTGTCGGAACGGGACGGCTATTTTACCTGGGTGGACGAGCAGGGCCGTGTGCGGTATTCGCCCATCGCCAGAGCCGACAGTACAGACTCTGAAAAAGACGCTGAAGAGCGGGACAATGCGGGGCCCGGGGTAGAAACAGCACAGTCGGGCAATGGGGCGAGTGCTGAATCAGGGCTGCAGGAGGAAACCGAGTACACGCTTGAGAATTACCCCGATGCCGGCGAGCTCGAAAAAAATGGCTACATTCGGCCCGGTGAGCCGCAACCCTATTTCACGTGGCGAGACGCCGAAGGTAATGTACGGGTCAGCTATTATCGGCCGGACACCCGCTCTGACATTGAGAAAGGGCTGGTTGAGCCACCGGTTCAGATCACCGAAGCCAGCGTCTACCATGCGGGGCCCGATGGAGCAAAACAGACGCCGGTAGAGGGTTATGACCCGGACGCCTTTGCCATTTTGGGTGTTGAGGCTCCAGCCGATGACTTTTTTACCCGGTTTTCAGCTACCTGTTGCGAGTCAATGGATGGTGCCGATCCGAAAAAGTGGCAATCGGGGCGCGAGTTCGGCGTTACCCTCTCGGACGATTCAGCAACCCACCCGTTTCTCTCCGGAACCAGCCCTTACCAATTGATTGCGCTCCCGGGCGCGGACGAGCATGCCAGTCTGGTCATCCGCCTGCGCTCCTATGCCAAAAACGGGGTGTTCGTGCCTTCCCTGGCGTTCCTGGATGAAACGATGGCACCCTTAAGATTGGTGACCGACCTGGTGATGGACTTCACCCCGGAAAACTGGCACCGGCGCGGCTACTTGGAAGCGTGGGTTCCCGCGTTCCCGGGTCAGGGAGAGCGTTGGCTGGTCGTTTTTACCCGGGAGGAAGATCTGAAGGGCCAAACCGTTACAGAAACCAGTACCGGCCCCCGTAAAATCCCCCACATCAGGCGCGGTGAGATCGGCCTGATGCAGGTGGAGGAATGAGGCTTCAGTCCTCCGGCTTACTCAGATCCAGCCATTGCTGGGACAACCAATAGTAGCTGCCATCACCGGCAGGGTGCGTGCAGTTGTAACGGAATCGCCGGCTGTTGAAGGCCTCTGGTGCCTCCACTTCCACATTGCCGTCAATGACGTCAAAGTCAATTCGCCCCTGACCGGAGGCAAAGCAGGTCAGTCGATTGGCATCAATGGGGGCCACGAGTGGGAAAACCAGTTTAGGCGGATTCTGCGAGATCACGCCGTCTGGCAGCTTATCGGTATCGACAGGGAAGGCTTTGCTGCGAAGCTTGTTCTCAAGGCTCCCGAGTTGGCCATAGGCGTTCGCCATCGGAAAGCGAGGCAGTCGGGTTTTGCCGGTTTTCTCGCCAATGGCCCCTGACTGCTGGCCAAAGCCGTACCAGCCACGCTCGGCAACTTTGCGCTCCAGTGCCTTGTCAAACTCTCCGTAGGGATACGCGAACATGGGCGCCGGTGCGTCCAGTTCCCGGTTGAGGGCCTGCTGGGCCGAATCAAGGCTGTTGGTGGCCCGGGCCTGCCAGTCACTTTCGCTTTCGTTTGGCTTCCTGGCCAGGTGACCATGGTCTGCGCTGTGGTTGGCAATGGTTACGCCCGGGCGCTCGGCCAGCTCCCGAATTTGATCCCAGGTCATGTAGCCGTTGCGGCCAACGGCTTCGGTGTTTACAAAAATCGTGTAGGGGTAGGCCTTGTCAGCCAGCATTGGCGCCGCGGTATGGTAGACGGAGTCATAAGCGTCATCGAAGGTAATGGCGATGCGATTACCTTGTTCATCGTTGCCGGCCAGGCTTGTCTCGGTGCCTTTCTGAAGATCCACAACTTTCAGCTCCAGATCAGCGATCATGTCCAGTTGGCCTTCAAACAGAGAGACTGACGTGCTGGTGGCGGGCGGCGTTGAATCACTGACGTGATGATATTGCAGGACAACAAGATCTGCGCGCGCTGAGATGGCTGTCGCCATAAAAGCGACGATCATGGAAATCTTAAGGAATGCATTGAACGGCATATCGTCTCCTGTGGTTCTGTTCCCCGGCCAGCCCGAACAGGCCGGTCAAATGCTGTGGCGGAAATGGGCTTTCAGTACGGCGAAGGCCTGATTGAGATGCTGAATGGTTTCGGTCTTGCCGCCGCGGTCCGGGTGGGCATGCATCACTGCGCGGCGGAAACGTTTCTTGACCGTAGGAAAATCGGCGGGAACCGCATTGAAGCCCAGTGCTTCCGCCGCCTCCCTTGTTTCGGACTGTGCAGGTGCCTGGCCAGGGGCGCCTGCCCAGAAGTCATTCATTATCTGCTGGATGGCTTCCTCTGGCAGACGGTACTGGGAGAGGTCCAGATAGAAATGGCGAAGTGTGTCGACACTGTCGGGCATCCCTTCGCCACTGACCACAGTCTGCGCTTCGATGCGGATACTGAGAGGCGAAATCCGAAGGCTCTCGCCGGCCTCGGACAACTGGTCCCGCAGGCGGTAAAGCACATGGAACAGGAGAAAATGAACCGGGTATAGCTTTTCCGGTTCGCTGAAAATAACGTTACCGAGCAGCTCCCAGGGCGGCTTCTGAAGTGCCTTGATCAGGGATAATTCATTCATGCCTGCCGGTGCTGACCGCAGTTCGTGCTCAACGGCCACCAGCAGGTGTTGAATCTGCTGTTCCAGGCAGTCATCTTCATTTGCTGCTCCAGGGTAGGAGGCATTTATCGGAGAATGGCGCTCTGTCATAGGGCCCATGTTAGGCCACTCCCGGCTATCAGGGAAGTGCAGACAGCCCGGGAAGGCCGCCCATGAACAGAGCGCTTGAAAACCGGGTTGCGGCCAGGGCTTCAGCATCCGCTGATTCCGGGTTCCTGTGGGCGCGCCTTGCGAGCGTCAGGCTGATCTCGTAGGCGACGCCGAAAAATGCGGCGCACAGATATTCATGATCGAGCCGGGGGAGCAGCCCTCGCTCCATTGCCTCGCGGACGTCGTCTTCCAGGGAGAGCATGGTCAGACCGAGAATATCGGAACCGAACAGTTCCCGAAGCGCGCGATCATTGCGATGCGCCAGCTCGTAAACCAATGGATCCCTCGCTGTTGCGGTGAAAAGGGCCAGATAGGCGTAATGGAGGAAATCCTCGGTGGTATTTGCCGAGCGCCGATGACGGATAAGATTGTCGTTCAGGTGGGTGAGGAAGTCGGTGAGCAGGGCGGCAAATATGTCTTGTTTGCTGGAAAAATAATTGTAAAAAGTACCGGCGGCAAGCCCCGTGCGACGTACGATGTCGCGGATCGTGGAGTTTTCGTAACCGCGTTCCCGAAAACACTCCCGGGCGGCATGCAGGATAGCCCTTCGGTTCCGTATGCGGTTCTGTTCCCGTTTGCCTGCGGCCTCTTCACTCGATTGCAACATATCCATGTCGGTATCCTGTCCCTGAATCCATGTGACGCGTATAATCCCACGTCCACTTGCCTTATGAACGTAGTTGGTATGTCCGAAGCAATGATCGCCAGTTCCGAACAGTCCCTCAACCCAGAGCGGGAGCGCCGCCAGAAACTGGAGTTGAACAAGCTGCAGAAACGTCTGCGCCGCGAAGTCGGGCAGGCGATTGCCGATTTCTCGATGATTGAAGCCGGCGACAAAGTCATGTGCTGCCTCAGCGGTGGCAAAGACTCTTACGCCATGCTTGATATTCTGCTCAACCTGCAGAAAAGTGCCCCGGTTTCGTTCGAGCTGATTGCCGTCAACCTCGATCAGAAGCAACCCGGCTTCCCGGAACATGTATTGCCCGAATACCTGTCCTCCATGGGTATCGAGTATCACATCATCGAAAAAGACACCTACAGTATTGTTAAGGAAAAAGTGCCGGAAGGGAAGACTACCTGCGGTCTGTGTAGCCGGCTACGACGCGGAATTCTCTATAATTTTGCAGAGGAGCACGGGGTTACCAAGATAGCCCTGGGCCACCACAGGGACGACCTGCTGGAAACCCTGTTTCTGAACATGTTCTACGGCGGCAAGCTGAAGTCCATGCCTCCGGTTCTGCACAGTGACGATGGCCGCAACACGGTTATCCGGCCGCTGGCCTACAGCCGGGAAAAAGATATCGCCCGCTATGCGGGGCTTCGGGACTTCCCCATCATCCCGTGTAACCTGTGTGGTTCCCAGGAGAATCTTCAGCGCCAGGTGATAAAGGACATGTTCCAGACCTGGGATAAACAGCACCCGGGTCGGCTCGAAACCATGTTCCGCGCCATGTGCAATGTGGAACCCTCGCACCTGGCGGATACCAATCTCTACGATTTCAAGGAAGGCAAGCGCCTTGGTGGTAAGCGCCAGGCCGTTCAGACGGCGGAACCTGAGGCACAAACGGACTTCGGGCGTTTGGATGTTCTGAATATCTAGCCGGTTAGTGTCCGGCCAGAGGCAGGAAAGGAAGCGTCCACAGGCCGAACAGGATAAGCAGGCCGCCAGTGACCTTGCGGAACACCTGGTGGCTCTGCAAGCCGCGAATCCAGTTGGCCGCGAAACCCGTGGCCAGCATCGACGGCAGGGTGCCAAGCCCGAAAAACAGCATGGTGAGCGCAGCCGAGCCCACGGTCGGCTGTAATGCCGCCCATCCCAGAGTGCTGTAGATCAGCCCGCACGGCAGCCAGCCCCATAGTGCTCCGAGGGCCAGAGCCTGTCCTCCGTGATTCACTGGCAGCAAGCGACGGGTCAGGGGTGAAAGGCGTGCCCAGATTGGCGCACCGATCCGTTCCACATAGCGGATTCCCTGCCACCATTGCCCCATGGACAGTCCCATGAAAATCAGAAGAAGCCCCGCCAGAGTTCGTAGTACAAGGCCGGCAGTCGCCCATTGGCTGGCGGCCGAGGTACTGGCAAGCGCGACCAGTGTGGCAATTAGAACATAGCTGCCGATTCGCCCGAAGTTAAAGGCCAGAAGCATTAGCGTCTGCCGGAGCCGGAAACCCCGACCCACTGGCAGGGCCATTGAGAGGGAAGCACTGATACCGCCGCACATGCCGAGGCAGTGGGCACTGCCGAGCAATCCGATCAGGAAGGCGCTGGGGTAACTGAGGTAGAGTTCCGGATTCATCCTTTCTGGGACTTGTCCTCATCCGGATTGGCGGTCTTTCCGAGTTCGGCTTCGTGCTCCGGGGTTTGTTTCTCTGCGGCCGGTTTATCGGTACGGGCGTCGTCGGGGATCATGTCCTTGTCGTCATCGTAAAGTATCCGATGGGCGGGGCCTTCGAGATCATCGTACTGACCGTTCTTGACCGCCCAGGAAAACAGAACGATGCCCAGGGCCACCAGGATGAGCATCACCGGTACCAGGAACATTACAATTTGCACGGTGAAACCTCGCCGAGAATGAGTATAGGGTTACGGTATCAGGACACAGCCTGGGCGCCAACCGCCGGATTGTGCTGACTCCGTTGCTTCGGGGCCTTGCCAAGTCTCAGCGCATTTAACACAACCACCAGTGAGCTGAGGGACATGCCAATTGCCGCCAGCCAGGGAGGGACCATACCAGCCGCCGCCAGAGGTAGGGCGCAGACATTGTAGGCAAGTGCCCACCAGAGATTCTGCCGGATGATGCGCCGGGTCTGTCGGCTGGCCTTCAGGGCCTCGACCAGCTGCAATAGCTGGCCGTTCAACAGAACCGCATCGGCTTTCAGTTGGGTCAGGTCAGCGGCTGTGCCCATGGCAACGGAGATTCCGGCGCCGGCCATGGAGGGCAGATCGTTCAGTCCGTCGCCGACCATCATGATGTGCCGGCCTTCCGATTCCAGCTTCTGCAGTACTGACAGTTTTTCTTCCGGAGAGGCCTGTCCAATCGCTTCGTCAATGCCGAGCATTCCGGCAACCTGCTCAACATGCCCGGAGCGGTCCCCGCTCAGCAGTATTGTGCGAATGCCGGCTTCCTGAAGTGACTCGATGGCTGCTCGGGCGTCATCCCGGGGTTGATCGTCGAGCCTGAAGCAGGCCAGCCATTCTCGGTCCGAGGCAAGCCAGATCTCCATGCCCTGATGATGCTCTGCCTGCGGGACTGGTGCAGCTGTATGCGATTCTACGAATCCGCGGTGGCCGATGAAGAGTCGCATGTCTCCCAACTGCCCGGAGAGTCCGCCGCCAACATGATTTTCCACATGTTCAACCGCAGCAGTGGTTCGCCGATGGAATACCTTGGCGATTGGATGTTCGGAATATTTCTCCAGGCCGGCTGCGAGCTTCAGGCAGCTCTTTTCATCCATGCTTCCGACAACCTCTGTTGCCGTGAGACTGAGTTCTCCGCGAGTCAGTGTTCCGGTTTTGTCGAACACCACAGTATCGATGGTGTTCATGGATTCCAGGGTATGGCCCCGAGTAGGCAGGAATCCAAGGCGACGGAGCCTGACGGTTGCCGAGGTAATAGCGGTGGGGGTGGCCAGAGACAGTGCGCAGGGACAGGTGACCACCAGTACCGACAGGGTAATGTCGAAGGCATTGTCGGCGCCGGCCAGCCACCAGCCAATCCAGACCACCGGGGCCAGTATCAGCACCCGCCCGACAAATTTCCCCGCCATCCGGTCGGCCATCATCGCGACCTGGGGCTTTTCGGATTGCACCCGGTCCAACACCCGGAGAATGCCTGAAAGCCGGGTTTGCGCACCAGCCTTCACTACCCTGACATCGAGCGGGTTTTCGCCGTTGACACTGCCGGCGTGTACGGAGTCCCCGGGGTATCGGGTTTCGGGCAGATATTCGCCCGTCAGCGCCGCCTCGTTCAGGGTGGACTCTCCCCGAACGATCTCTCCGTCCACCGGCAGAGTCTCACCAGGCCGAACCCGAACGATATCGCCGGGCCGAATCTGGTGGGCCGGAACAATGTCCGTTTCCTCACCCTTCACCAGAGTGGCAACGGTCGGCTGGAACCCCGCAAGGGCGTTACCGGTGAGCCCGGCACGATAACGGGCCTGCACTTCAATATAACGACCAAGCAGCAGGAAGAAGGTAAACATGCACACGGACTCGAAGTACACTTCCTCGCCGCCAACTATGGTTACCCAGGCGCTAGCGAGGTAGGCCAGCCCTATGGCAATGGCAACCGGCACATCCATGGTCAGGTGCCGGCTCTGGATGTCCCGGCGGGCATTACGAAAAAACGGGGCAGCGCTATACAGAACCACCGGGGTGGCTACCAGCAAGCTGAACCAGCGGAAAAAGCTGACGAATTCCGGGGACAGATCGTTGACCAGTTCAAAGTAAAGGGGAAATGCCAGCATCATGCTCTGGAACGAGCCTATGCCCGCAATGGCAACCCTGATCAGCATGGAACGATGCTCGGCTTTCAGCGCCTGTTCTGCTTCGTCTGCCTGGTAGGGGCGGGCGGTGTAGCCAAGTTCGTGAATGGCTATCAGAAGGTCACTCAGCGGTGCCTGGTCCTGGGACCAAACCAGCCGGGCCCGCTGTGTGGTGTGATTCACCGAAAAGGACACGACACCCGGCTGCTGTTTCATGTGGTTTTCAAGCAGCCAGATACAGGCCGCGCAGGTGATACCACCAATCAGCAACTGAGCTTCCTGCGCGCCTTTGACCGGGACAACAAAGGTTTCCTGGACCAGGGGGTGGTCAAGCTCCCGCAGGCGATTCACTTCGGCAGTCGTCAGTTGCTTCGGTGTGACAGCCGGTCTGGTGCGGAAATCGTAGAAACCGGTCAGCCCCTCACTACGGATGGTCTGACAAACCGACTTGCAGCCCTGGCAGCAGAAGTGACGGGTTTTCCCGTCGAGCTCAAGGGTAATGGGCGGATCACCGTCTGCTGGTTCACCGCAGTGGAAGCAATCCAGGGTGGTCAACCTTGGGCAGACTCCCCGGCCTTGACCGTTATGCCGCTTTCAGAGGGTAGCCAGGCTTCGCCCTTTAGACGCCATTCGTTGGCCGGGCCCCGAAGGTCATAGTACCAGCGGCCGTCGATGTCGTTGTGGAGCTTGCCAGCGAAGCGTCCCGGGGCGACCTGCTGGAACTGGATGGTACGGTCTTTGTCGGACAGCGTCGGATGGAACAGATTGAGAACCAGATAGGGGAAATCGGCCGGACCGTCAACGGTATTCAGGTCCACGGTCACGTTCCGGTTCTGGAAATCGATCTGGGCTACCATTCCCAGGTCCACTGCTTTCTGGTCGCGGGCGATGGACATATTGATACCCCGTCCTTCCTTGGACCAGTCGTCTGTCACCATCGCATTTTCAGTGTTGATTGCGATGGTGATTGCGACGGCGCAGTAAATGATGGATGCGCCCGGAAATATCAGCAGGAACCAGAACCAGGGCTGGCGGTACCAGGGTGCTACGGGTGTTTCAGTTGTCATAACTCAGTGTCTCGTAAAAACGGTCAGATCTGTGCGATCGAAAATCAGCGCGTTGGACCGACAAATCGGCTTTCAGTTTCAAGGCTCAGCGAAGAATCTGTCTCGGACTGTGCTCGGAACAGGATCTCGTTGTTGGATTCGGTAATGGATTCCGGAGGCACGTCGACAACCGTCGGTAGTGAGCGGTTCTCACCACTTTCAACAGTTACCGAGGTATCGGTCAGGATCCGGATCCCCTCCAGGCCGGTCACTGCGACGGTGAAGGTCTGGGGCACCTCTGTCATATTGGCAATTTTCAGCGTGTAGCTGTTCTCAACCCGCCCCTCGCCATTGAAGCTGTAAAGGGCTCCGCGATCTCGAAGGGCGTCCATCTGGGCCGGCACTCGTGTGGCGATTGTGAAAATAATTGCCGCAATCATCAATGACAGGACTGCACCATAGCCAAAGGTTCTTGGGCGCAGGAGCTTCGAGGTCTTGCCTTCCAGTTCATTCTCTGTGGTGTAACGGATCAGCCCCCGCGGGTAATTCATCTTGTCCATGATCTCGTCACAGGCATCAATACACAGGGCGCAGCCAATACATTCGTACTGAAGGCCGTCCCTGATATCGATGCCCGTTGGGCATACCTGGACACACTGGCCGCAATCGATGCAGTCACCCAGCCCGGCCTCCGCCGGATCCACGCCTTTCTTGCGGCCACCCCGTGGCTCGCCCCGGTTGGGGTCATAGGAGACCACTCGGGTGTTGGGATCAAACATAACCGACTGGAAGCGGGCATAGGGGCACATGTACAGACAAACCTGCTCGCGCATCCAGCCCGCGTTGAGATAGGTGGCGACGGTAAAGAAGGCAACCCAGAAATAGGCCCAGCCATTGGCTTGCAAGGTGAAGAGGTCGGCAATCAATTCGCGGATAGGGTAGAAGTAGCCGACAAAGGTGAGGCCTGTGGCAAGCGCGATCAGAAGCCAGACTGCATGTTTGGCGGATTTTTTGACCACCTTTTCTGTCGACCGAGGCGCCTTATCGAGCTTCATACGCTTGTTTCGGCTTCCTTCGATCCGCTCCTCAACCCACATGAAAATGAAGGTCCATACCGTCTGGGGGCAGGTGTAGCCGCACCAGACCCGGCCAAACAGTGTGGTAATGAAGAACAGGCCAAAGGCGCAGATAATCAGCATGCCCGAGAGCAGGATGAAATCTTTCGGGTAAAAGGTGGCGCCGTACAAATGAAACTCACGGGCAGGGAGGTCAAAGTGAATCAGTGGCTGTCCGTCCAGGGTGAACCAGACAAAGGCAAAGTACATGCCCATCAGCAGTGTCAGGCTGACATTACGAATGCGCTGAAAGAAGCCTTTCACTTCCTTGACGTAAATCTTCTTACGGCTCGCGTATAGCTCGACGGTTCCGGATTTATTGTTGTTGTCGGAGGGGCCAGAAGATGGGTCAACCTGTTTGACCGGAATCTCACTGCTCATCGTTACCTCCAGGAAAAGGGTAATGCGGGGCAACAGGCCTTGGGGCTGCTGATCTTTTCAAGCCTGTGCCCGCGTCGCAGACACAGGGTTGAAAAGACCGGGCCGGGGCTTACCCCGGCCGGTCGACTCAGTTCGAGAGGCTGTAGACGTAAGCCGCGAGAATCTGAATCTGATCGTCTGAAAGCAGGCGATCCTGGGCAGGCATCTGGTTCTGGCGACCGTTCATGACGGTTTCCTTGATCCATTCGTAGGTCGAACCATAGAGCCAGGTATTGTCGGTCAGGTTGGGCGCGCCCATAGCCTGCATACCCTTGCCCTCAGGGCCATGACAGGCCACACAAGCCTGTGCGAAGACCTGTTCGCCAGCCTTGGCAGCTTCGGCGTCTTTTTCCCGACCACTGAAGCTCAGAACATAGTTCACAACCTGGTCGACCTGCTCGTTGGTCATGCCGGGCATGGTGCCTTTGGCGGGCATGTTACCCATACGACCATTGTGCAGGGTTTCCAGGATGGCTTCCGGTGTTCCGCCCCAGAGCCAGTCGTCGTCGGTCAGGTTGGGGAAGCCAACCTGGCCACGAGCGGCAGAGCCATGGCAGACCGCACAGTTGTTGGCAAACAGACGCTGACCAATTTTCATGGCGTCGTCGTTCTCGGCCAATTCGGGAACCGGGGTCTGGCCGTACTGGGCGTAAATTTCACCGTACTTTTCTTCGGCTTCTGCAACTTCGGCTTCCCACTGGTTGACCGCGGTCCAGCCAAGGAGGCCTTTCCAGTTGCCAAGACCCGGGTACAGCGCGAGATAGCCTAGTGCGAAAACACAGGTAGCCAGGAACAGATAGAACCACCACTTGGGCAGTGGGTTATCGTATTCCTCAATGCCATCGAAGGAATGGCCCATGGTGCGGTCGGTTTCGGTATCGGTCGTCTGGCTCTTGCGGGTTGCCCACAGCAGCCACCAGCAGCCGAACACGGTACCGAGCACGATCACACTGATCCAGATGCTCCAAAAGGTACTCATTCTTTTTTCTCCGTTTTTTCCTGTTCGAGCGTACGCTTTTCCACGTCGTCATCGTCGAAGGGCAGGTGAGCTGCCTCGTCGTTGGCCTTCTTGCGGTGGGCGCTGTAGGCCCACCAGACGATTCCCAGGAAAACCGCCATTACCAGAAGTGTGTGAATGCCGCGTAACTCATTAATATCCATGGGTTCACCGTTTGTCTGAAATCACTGTACCCAGCTGTTGCAGGTAAGCGACCAGAGCCTCGATTTCAAATTTGCCTTCCACCTGCGCAGAAGCCTCTGCAATCTGCTCGTCGGTGTATGGCACGCCCAGCGTCTGGAGAGTCTCCATCTTTGCGGCGGTCTTGGTGTGGTCTACCCGGTCTTCAAACAGCCAGGGGAAAGCCGGCATGTTTGATTCAGGTACAACGCTGCGCGGATCATAAAGGTGCTGGCGCTGCCAGGCGTCGGAATAACGACCGCCTACACGAGCCAGATCCGGACCGGTACGCTTGGAACCCCACAGGAACGGACGGTCGTATACGAACTCGCCCGCGACGGAGTAGTGACCATACCGCTCGGTCTCTGCCCGGAACGGGCGGATCTGCTGGGTATGGCACACATGGCAGCCCTCACGGATGTAAATGTCCCGTCCTTCAAGTTCCAGTGCCGACAGGGGCTCAAGGCCCTCTACCGGCTCATTGGTTTCCTTCAGGAAGAACAGGGGCACCACTTCGGCAAGAAAGCCACCGCTGATGGTCAGGACGATCAGCACGATCATCAGACCAAGGTTTTTTTCAACTATTTCGTGTTTCATCTGATCTCTCTCCCGTTACGCCGGCTGGGTCGCCGCGTTGTCCTGCGCGATCGCATCTTTCTGGCGAACGGTCATGTACACGTTGTAAGCCATGATGAACATGCCGGTCAGGAAGATAGCGCCGCCAAGGAAGCGCACGAAGTAGCCGGGGTAGGAGGCTTCCAGTGCTTCAACAAAGCTGTAGGTCAGGGTGCCGTCCTGGTTGACCGCACGCCACATCAGGCCTTGCATGATGCCGTTGACCCACATGGCAACGATGTACAGCACGGTGCCGACGGTCGCGAGCCAGAAGTGAGCGTTGATCAGGGCCGTACTGTACATGGCCTGCACACCCCAGAGTTTCGGGATCAGGTGATAAACCGCGCCGATACTGATCATGGCAACCCATCCAAGGGCGCCGGAGTGTACGTGGCCGATGGTCCAGTCAGTATTGTGCGAAAGTGCGTTCACGGTCTTGATAGACATCATGGGACCTTCGAAGGTGGACATGCCGTAGAACGACAGGGAAACCACCAGGAAGCGCAGAATCGGGTCAGTGCGCAGCTTGTGCCATGCGCCCGAGAGAGTCATCATGCCGTTGATCATGCCGCCCCAGGAGGGTGCGAGCAGAATCAGGGACATCACCATGCCTGCGGTCTGTGCCCAGTCTGGCAGTGCAGAGTAGTGCAGGTGGTGACCACCGGCCCATACGTAGGTTGCGATCAGGGCCCAGAAGTGGACGATCGACAGGCGATAGGAGTAGACAGGACGGTTGGCCTGCTTGGGAACGAAGTAGTACATCATGCCCAGGAAGCCGGCGGTCAGGAAGAAGCCTACCGCGTTGTGGCCGTACCACCATTGCATCATGGCGTCAGTGACGCCAGCGTAGGCGGAGTAGGACTTGAAAGCACTGGCGGGCAGCGCCATGTTGTTACCGATGTGCAGGCAGGCAACCGTAATGATGAAAGCGCCGTAGAACCAGTTTGCCACGTAGATGTGGGGAGTGCTGCGCTTCATGACGGTTCCGAAGAACACCAGCGCATAAGTCACCCAGACAATGGCGATGGCAATATCGATTGGCCATTCGAGTTCGGCATATTCCTTGGAAGAGGTAAGGCCGAGCGGCAGAGTAATAGCTGCCGAGACAATGATCGCCTGCCAGCCCCAGAAGGTGAACGACGCAAGGCCATCGGAAATCAGACGGGCCTGGCAGGTACGCTGCACCACGTAGTAGGAGGTAGCGAACAAGGCACTTCCACCAAAGCCGAAGATTACGGCATTGGTATGCAGCGGCCTGAGACGGCCGAAGTGGGTAAAGGGCAGGTCGAGGTTGAGGGACGGCCAGACCAGCTGTGCTGCAATCAGCACACCCAGCGCCATACCTACAATACCCCATACCACTGTCATGATGGCGAATTGTCTCACCACCTTGTAGTTGTATGTCAGGTTTGCATTTACTGTGCTCATAGCCTTACCAATGGGTTTAGAGTGGGGAATTATGCGGGCGCAAGTATGGAGAAACGATTAGCTGTTTGCAATGACTCAGGTCAACTCCTGACATCCGTCAAATGCGCCGAAATCAGCAACATGGCTTCCTTTTCAGTGCCGTTTCTGTAGTTGTTTCAGCGCAGGGAATGAGTGTTGCCTGAATGCAATGATAGTCGCTTAACCGGATGAGGTGAATTCTGTGGAGTTGATTAAGACCAAAGGCTATGAAAGTCCTTCTAAAGTCGTGCTGATTCTGGCGCACGGTGCGGGTGCGCCGGCCGACTCGCCCTTTATGGAAGAGCTCTCTGCGGCGCTTGAGCGTGAGGGTATCGAAACGGTTCGTTTCGAGTTCCCTTATATGCAGAAACGACGCCAGGATGGAAAAAAGCGTCCCCCTGACCGCGAGCCGGTCTTACTGGAGTATTTCTCCAGGGTGATAGACCAGGTGCGGGCAGAGCAGGGAAGCGGAAGTTTGATCCTGGTGGGAGGCAAGTCCATGGGCGGCCGGATGGCAAGTATTCTTGCCAGCCGCAGGGAAGGCATTGATGGTGTTGTCTGTTTTGGCTATCCGTTTCACCCGCCGGGAAAACCGGACCGTTGGCGGACTGCTCATTTCCAGGATCTCCACTGCCCCATGCTGGTGCTTCAGGGAACCAGGGATCCTTTCGGCAAGCCCGCCGAAATGGACGGCCACGAGAAGGAGCTGGAAACCATCAGTCTGCGCTGGCTGGAAGGCGGCAATCACGACTTCCAGCCACTGAAAAGTCAGGCGCTGACACAAAGTGAATTGATTGCGTTGGCTGCCAGGGAAACCAGGATCTTCGCGGATGAGCGACTATCGGCCTGATCTTCACTCCACCTCAATAGCTTCGGATAACCGGGCACGGTTGCGGCCCTCGCTTTTTGCCCGGTAAAGGGCTTCATCCGCTCGCTCGAACAGCTGGTTTTGAGTCTCGTCAGGCTTCAGTGACGCGATGCCAGCGCTCAGAGTCAGTCGTACCCTGGTGCCGTCCGGCGACGAGAGCGGGGTGTTGGCGATATCACTCAGCAATGCGGCGCAGACGTTCATGGCACCGGCCGCATCGGTTCCGGGCAGCAGCAGGGCAAATTCCTCACCGCCGAAACGGATAGCTACATCCCTTGGACGCTTTACATGCCGGGTGAGCATTTCGGCTATGAATTGCAGACAGGTATCTCCGAATCCGTGGCCCCAGGTGTCATTGATAGTCTTGAAATGGTCGGCGTCCACCAGGGCCAGGGTCAATGGTTGGGAGTTACGACGGGCTTCGGCGCAAAGTTCAGGGAATATGTTGTTAAGGTGTCTTCGGTTGTACAGCCCGGTGAGAGCGTCGTTCAGGCTCATCGTCGATAATTTACGGTTGGCCTTTTCCAGCTCTCTCATGGTGTTTCTGAGCTGCGCAGTGCGCTCGTGCACCTTGAATTCCAGTTCTGTCCTTGCGCCGTGTTCCACGTCCAGCAGTTTCTGGTTGAGCAGGCGCCATCGTTGCACCATGGCGTAGTTCAGCAGGATCACCTGTCCACCCACCGCTGACTGCATCAGTGCTTCCCTCGCCAGGAAATCCGTGAGATAGCCGAAGGCCGCCAGGGCGTAAATGAGGCCACCAACGAGCATGATCAGCCACGCCAGAAGATACCAGATTGCAGGTTGATAGCCTTGCTTCCAGCGGACGGCTGCAATAATGAACAGGCTGGAGATGACCGTCATCGCCAGAACCGTGTTGAGCAGGATGGTCTTGTTGTAAGGCAGGATCAAAGTCAGCACTAGGAATCCGATACAGAACCAGGCCTGACCCTTGAGCACGGTATCCGGGATGGTTCCTCTCTCAACTTCCAGGAACGACCGGCCAAAAAGTATCATGGCCAGGGCGCACAGCGACAACGAAAGAGGAATGGAGGTATTGGCAAAGCTGGCGTTGTCCGGCCAGAAGTACTGGTTGGCAAATCCGCCCATGGCGAACAGAAAGAGCCCCAGCGCCGCCAGATAGAACGCGTTATAGAAGTAATAGCCGGTTCCGGAGCTGAAAAAAAGCAACAGGTTGAATACTGCGAACACCAGGAGGGCGCCATAGAAAAGCCCGTGGGTCAGGGTAAGGTGGTTGCTTCGTGCAATGACTTCTGCCGCAGTTTCAAAGCTGAGCGGCACATTGAGCGCGCCATTACTATGGATCCGGATCGTTAGGGAACGGGTTTCACCGCCATCCAGGGTGACGGGGAGCAGAAAATACCGGTAGTCTACCGCCCGGGATGCGAAGGGGCGTTGATCACCGGTAACAAGTGTCTCTGTAGTATCCTCTCCGGTTTGCCAGAATGTAACTTCGTCCAGCAGGGGATAGTTGAGCTTCAGGAACCAGCTGGCGCGCTCAGCCCCGGAGTTCCTGACCAGCAGATGGACCCAGTAAACGGATTTGGTGTGGCTGAAAACCAGGTCCCGCCCGTTTGCCGGCGTCCACTCCAGATCTTCCGGAAGCCCTGCCGGATCCTTGGCTGTATGGCCGGGCGCGTCCGGCGGAGCACTGTAATAGCAGATATATTGCATCAGGGAAGCGCGCGCAGCAGGATCGGTTGCCTCCAGTGTGGGGCAGCCGGACGGGAAGGATCCTGTGTCTGGCAGCGCCAGTGCAGGGATCAGCAAAAGGCTGAGAATGGCAATCAAGCGCAAAACGGACGTCATTCATGGCTTCCCGCGGTTATCAGAGCGGGAAGTGTAGCCAGAGAGGACAATCTGCGCTGTTAAACAGATTCAACTTTTGCGGGTTGGTCTTCAACCCTCATTCAGGAAACGCATGGAACAGATTCTCGTATTTTGCCGGCCTGGTTTCGAAACTGAAGCCGGCCGTGAAGTGACCGACTCGGCCGCGGAGCGGGGTATTTTCGGGTATTTCGAGCCCCTGAAAGACCAGGGGCTGGTGCGGTTCTATCCGGCTGCTCCGGAAATCGCGGATGATGTGATGGCCCGTCTGCCGCTCGCGGAGCTCGTCTTCGTGCGCGACTGGATCGTCGTTTTGGGGCAATTCCGCCTGCCGGAGACGGACAGGGTCGGCGCCGTTATCGAGGGAATCCGCGGGCTTGGGCGCGGTTTCCCGGGGTGTGCGCGGCTGGAAGTCCGGCTACCGGAAAACAACGCGGACGGAGACCTTGGAAACTTTGGCCGGAAGTGGGTGTCGCCCTTATCCCGAGGCTTGCGTGGAGCCGGCCTGCTTAAGCCCGACCAGAATGCCTCCGCTCCGGCCCGGCTAGAGGTTTTCCTGCCGGACTTCGCTTCGGTGGTAGTGGGGTACAGCCTCGCGGATAACCGGGCCAGGTTCGTCGGCGGCATTCCGCGACTGCGGCTGCCGGCATCGGCGCCCAGTCGTTCCGCGCTCAAGCTGGAGGAGGCCTGGAAAGTGTTCCTGCCTCCGGAACAGGAACTGGACTACCTCGGCGGTGGCAAGAAGGCTGCAGATCTTGGTGCCGCGCCCGGCGGCTGGACCTGGCAGCTTGTTCGCCAGGGGATGAACGTAACTGCAGTCGACAACGGCCCGATGAACGATGAATTGATGGCATCGGGGCAGGTGGAGCATGTGGAAGCGGATGGCTATGGTTGGCGTCCGAAACGGGGAATTGACTGGATGGTCTGCGACATCGTGGATCAGCCCCGGAAAACCGCGAAGCTGGCGGTGACATGGGTTGGTGAGGGTCTTTGCCGTTATACGGTGTTCAATCTCAAGTTGCCGATGAAAAAGCGGTACGACGAGTGGTTGATCTGCCGGGACATACTGGTCAGCGGTCTGAGAGCGGCGGGCATTGGCTTTCGTCTCAAGGCCCGCCACTTGTATCATGACAGGGAGGAGATCACCTGTTTCATTGAGCGGACAGGTTAAAAGGCGCTTTGCTCCAGGACCGTGATGTGCTCCTCTTCGTCCATCATGGGGACAAGCTCCAGCATGAGCTCACGGCGTTCATCGGAGTGAAACCAGCGGTCCCAGTCTGCTTCTGACCGCCAGTTTGCCAGTGTTATGCGGTGATTGGGGTCATGGCTGTCGACCAGGGTCTCGCCGGATATAAAGCCGGGGGCACTGACAGCCTGCTGGAGAACCTTGCGGGAGCGTTCTTCGTATGCTGTTTCAAGTGTTTCAGCAATATGGCGTTCAATGAGAACCCTGATCATGGCAAACCTCCACGTGTTTTAACTGTTATAAACAATAATTTAGCAGGTTTTTACGAAAAATCAGGTTCATTGACAGGAGAGTTAGTGTGAAGGCAACCGAATACGATCTGGAGCTGGACGCCCGCGGGCTTTTTTGCCCGGAGCCGGTCATGATGCTTCATAACCGGATCAACGATGTTCAACCCGGTGGGGTGCTGCGGGTTGTAGCCACTGATCCTTCCACTACCCGTGACATACCCAGGTTCTGTCAGTTCCTTGGTCACGAGCTGATAAACCAGGTTGAGGATGATGACCTGTTTATCTACCTGATACGCCGAGGGTAACTGACGCCCCCATTGCTAAACCTCCGGGCGCAGGGTCCGGAGGTGACCAAGAAATTCCTCCCGATCCATTTCGCCCAGCACCCTTCCCTGTGAAAGCTCTTCGCCATTGCTGCCATAGAACAGAATGGCGGGCGGTCCGAACAGGCCAAGTTCGTCCAGCATGGCCTGTTGTTCCGGCGTGTTGTCGGTCATGTCGATCTGTAGCAACGTGTAGGGGGCAAGCGCCTGTATGACATCCGGCTTGCTGAACACATTGCGCTCCATGACCTTGCAGGAAATACACCAGTCAGCATAGAAATCCAGCATAACGGGCCGGCCCTGTTGCCGGGCCTGTTGCATCATTGCCCGGATTTCAGAAGGTTGTTCCACGCGCACAAAATCCGCGTGCTGGAGACTTCCAGTGCCCGCTGCGCCGGACGATGCAGATGCTACTGTAAAGGGCGCCAGAGGTTTCAGGGGGTCATTGGCCCCGCCCACCGCGCCCGCCAGCAAAGCGAGGCCGTAGGCGAAAAGTACCAGGCCAAGGCCTTTACGGGTTCGCTCCCAACCTGCCTTGGCCGCATCAAAGGCGCCCAACTGGACGCCGGTGATGGCAACGAGAAGGCCCCAGAGTGTCAGTGCCAGCCACCCCGGGACCAGGCGCTCAACCAGCCAGATGGCCACCGCCAGCAACATCACACCATAGAAGTGTTTTACCGCAGTCATCCAGTGGCCGGTGGTTGGCAGCAGTTTCCGACCTCCCACCGCCACTAGAATCAAAGGAATGCCCATGCCGAGGCCGAGTGAAAAAAGGGCGACACCGCCGATGACCGCATCTTGGGTGGTGGATATATACAAAAGGCTGCCGGCCAGCGGAGCAGATACACAGGGGGACACAATCAGGGCAGACAGGGCGCCAATTCCGAAGATGCTGACAACCCGGCTTCCGGTGAGCCGGTGGCTGGCGTCATTGAGTGGTTCACGAATGAAGCGCGGTAGCTGGATTTCGAACAGATCGAACATGGATAGCGCAAAAACCACGAACAGCAGCGCAAAGATGCTTAAAACCCAGGGTGATTGCAGCTGCGCCTGAAGATTGAAGCTGGCACCCAGAAGACCAGTCAGCACGCCGGCTGCGGCATAGGTCAGTGCCATACCCAGAACGTAACTGCCGGACAGGAGCAGGGCGTGCCCGGTGGTTCTTGTGTTCCTGCCGGAAACCAGGGATGAAATAATCGGTACCATGGGCAAAACGCACGGGGTGAAGGTCAATCCAAGCCCCAGCAACAAAAACACGCCTGCGATCACGAGGGTAGATTGCTGGGCGAGAAAGCCTGCAAGCCCGGTGGCGGTTTCGGTGTTGACGGGAGTGCTGCCGCTGCCCGGAATGCCGGCAGTCGACGCAGCGGGAGAGCCTGAGCCGCCGTTGCCCTGGTAGAAAAGTACATCCCGTGTCTGGGGCGGATAACACAGCCCCGCCTTGGCGCAGCCCTGATAGGTTACCTGCAGTTGGGCTTCCCGGACGCCGGCCGGAAGCGAAACAGGAACTCGGGCTTCAATGGGGTCGAAAAACACTTCGGTTCTGCCGAAGAATTCGTCTTCAGTCACCGTACCTGGCGCCGAAAACACCGGCTCGCCGAGTTCTACATCGGGATTGGTGGCGCTAATGCTTACCCGTTCGCGATAAAGATAGTGTCCGGGTGTGATATTCCAGGACAAAACGACGGCGTCAGCGTCAGTGGTGAAGCTGAAAGGCAATGCTTCGTCCACAGGGAGAAACTCGTTACCCTGGCCGCCAAACAGGGAGCCCCCGTTGCTACCAAGAGCCCAGGTTGAAGGGGAGGCAAGAAGCGCAAGGGTGAGTGCAAGAAACAGGCGCAGTGGATTCGCCCGTTGGCGTTTCATCTTCGATACTGCAGTGAAAGCCATCATTGATTGTACAATTTCCCGGTTAGTGTCTCTTTGAACAGACTCTCTTGGAGTCGGACTGTTACAGCGCAATCGCTGCCGGCTCACGCCAGCAATGGACACCAGGGGCCTGTCAAAGTTCCCTCTGGTATTGGGGGCGGTAAAGTCGCACAATAGCCACCCAATGAATCCGAGCCCAAATGATCTTATCATGCTGTTTAATGACCTTTTCCGGGAAGCATACCGGACAGTTCTGGTCAAAGGCAGCGGTGAACCTGAATACCTGCCTGCCAGCGGGCCCGAAGGCCTTGCTCAGGTAGTTTTTGCCCATGGCTATTATGCCAGTGCTTTGCATGAAATAAGCCACTGGTGTATTGCTGGTGAGTACCGGCGCACACTTCATGACTATGGTTACTGGTACTGTCCGGATGGCCGTACACTGCAGCAGCAACAGGCGTTTGAGCGTGTTGAGGTCAAGCCTCAGGCCATCGAATGGTTGTTTTCTGTGGCTGCAGGGTCCCGTTTTCACATCAGTGTGGACAACCTTTCGGGCGTTGGCGCTGCCAATGAAGGGCGTTTCCGGCACAACGTTCGGAATCAGGCAGGCGAGTATCTGGTACGGGGGTTGCCACCCCGAGCCCAGACATTTCTTGATGCGCTGGCAACGTTTTATGGCACCGGAGAAGCCCTTGAAGAGCGCTGGCACGAGGATGCCCGGCGTATTGCTCCGTTATATTCTGAATCAGGACATTCCCAGGAAAACTGAGACTTTATGACATCTGACCCAAAACACACCGGCGACCTGAGATTCAGTGACCTGAACCTCGACAAGCGTTTGCTGGATGCCATTACGGCCATTGGTTTTGAATACTGCACACCCATACAGGCAGAAACGCTGCCCTGGACACTGGCCTGCGAAGACCTGATTGGTCAGGCGCAAACCGGTACTGGTAAAACCGCCGCGTTTCTGATTACAGCCATCCAGAGTCTGCTGGAAACTCCGGTTCCCGAGAAAGACCGTTTCGCTTCGGAGCCCCGGGTACTTGCCCTGGCTCCCACGCGGGAGCTGGCGATGCAGATCGCGAAGGATGCAGAACAGTTATGCAAGCACACCGGGCACAATGTGGTGACGGTTGTAGGCGGCATGAACTATGACAAGCAACGGGACCAGTTGCAGAACGAGATTGTCGACATCCTCGTTGCCACTCCGGGGCGCCTCATCGATTTTCTCGGATCCCAGGACGTGTTCCTGGATCAGCTCGATATCCTGATTCTGGACGAAGCGGATCGGATGCTCGACATGGGCTTCATCCCGGATGTGAAGCGGATCATCCGCAAGTGCACACCCAAGGAGGAGCGCCAGACGCTGCTGTTCAGTGCCACCTTCAACCAGGATGTGCTCAATCTCGCCTCCATGTGGACGAGCAACGCCGAGTTCGTGGAAATAGAGCCGGAGCAGAAAACGGCGGAACGGGTTGAGCAGACGGTGTATCTGGTGGGCGAGGATGAGAAGCTTCCGGTTCTGGTGAATTTCCTGAAACGTCCGGAAGTGGAAAAGGCGCTGGTATTTGCCAATCGTCGGGATCAGTGCCGCGATCTGGAGGAAGATTTGAGGAACCAGGGTGTCAAGGTGGCTTTGATGTCTGGTGAGATCGCCCAGAACAAACGCCTGAAAACCCTGGATCAGTTCAAGAAGGGCAGTATCCAGGTGCTGGTGGCAACCGATGTGGCCGGCCGTGGCATTCACGTCAACGGCGTCACCCACGTTTTCAACTACAATCTGCCGGATAATGCCGAAGATTATGTGCATCGTATCGGGCGCACGGGCAGGGCTGGCAAGCATGGGGTTTCCATCAGTTTTGCCGGTGAGGATGATTCTTTCGCGCTGCCGGCCATCGAAACCTACATCAGCCAGAAGCTGAAGACCGCAGTGCCCGATGAATCGCTCATGGCGCCGATGGAAAACCCGCCGATTACCCGCAAACGTGGCCGACGTCCCCAGGGTTCGGGTGGTCGTGGTCAGGGTGGGCGTAATCAGCGTCAGCGCAGGAACTGACAGGGCCGGACATCATCATGTTGATCGTAGCAGACGAAAACATTCCCCTACTGGACTCCTTCTTTGGAGACATCGGTGAAATCCGGCGAGTGTCCGGTCGAACCCTGTCGAACGAGGATGTCCGGGACGCCGACATACTGCTGGTTCGTTCCGTCACCAGGGTAAACCGCAAGCTCCTGGAGGGCAGCCGGGTCCGCTTTGTCGGCACATCCACCATCGGTACCGATCATGTCGATCTGGACTGGCTGGAACAAGCGGGAATCCGGTTTTCTGCGGCGCCCGGCTGCAACGCCAACAGTGTGGCGGAGTATGTGCTGTCTGTGCTGTCACTGCATGCTGAACGGCGCGGGCTTGTAGACTGGTCCCAGCTCAGTGTCGGCATCGTGGGTGTCGGCAATGTTGGAGGTGAGCTGGCGCACAAGCTGGAGCGGCTGGGGTTTGATGTCCGCCTTTGCGATCCACCCAGGGCAGACAGAGAAGAAGACGATCAGGAGTTCGTGGCGCTTGAAGAAGCGATGAAATGTGACGTGGTGTCCCTGCATACACCGCTGACCCGCGAGGGAGATCATCCCACCCTGGGCATGATCGGCCGTGCCGAACTTGAGAGCCTGGGTTCGGATCAGCTTCTTATTAATGCGGGTAGGGGAGAGGTCATCGAGTCTTCAGCGTTGCTGGCCCGCCTTGAGCAGGCCAATGCGCCCACGGTGGCCCTGGATGTCTGGGAGCAGGAACCCAGGATTCATCCCGAGCTGGTTGACCGGGTCTGGCTGGCGACACCGCACATTGCTGGGTACAGCCTGGAAGGCAAGGTACAGGGAACCGAAATGATCTATCAGGCCCTGAGCCACTTCCTGGGCCTGCCGGTTCGCAAAAAAGCGGGCCAGTTTCTGCCGGAGCCAGCGTTGAGCAAGATTTCCTTTACCAGCTCCGCCGATGAAGAGGATGCTATTCGCATCGCTTTGAGAGCCTGTTATGACCCGCGTCGAGATGATGCAAGGCTTCGTAATGCCATGACAGGCTCGCCGGAAGAGCGAGGTGTCGCGTTTGACAGACTGCGCCGGGATTATCCGGTGCGTCGGGAATGCTCCAGCCTCAAGATTCAGCTCAAGGGCACAAGCAAATCCCTGCAGGACAGTTTCAGGGCAATCGGGTTCAAGCTGAAAATCTGATCGAAGGCTCTGAGGCCTCGCTGGGAACAAAGAAAAAGCCGGCGCCCCGGGGCGCCGGCTTTTCTATTACAGCTTGGCGCTCTGCAACGCCTGTATCCGGTCTTCCAAGGGTGGGTGGGTCATGAACAGGGCGCTCAGCCCACCCCGGGCGCCCCGGTTAATGCCGAATGCCTGGAGGCTGTCGGGCATCTGGTCCGGCACCTCGCTTTCCTGCCTCAGCCTCGCCAGGGCGCTGATCATTGCCGCACGACCGGCCAGCTGTGCACCGGCAATATCCGCCCGGAACTCCCGGCGGCGGGAGAACCAGAACACAATGGTGCTGGCAAGAATACCCAGAACGATTTCGGCAACGATGCTGACGGCGAAAAAACCGAGCCCATGACCGCTTTCATTCTTGAATATTACCCGGTCGACAAAGGAGCCGATGACCCGGGATGCGAAGATGACAAACGTATTCACCACCCCCTGAATCAAGGCCAGTGTCACCATGTCGCCATTGGCAACGTGGCCGATTTCGTGGCCGAGAACCGCCCTGATCTCATCCTTGTTGAAACGATGCAGAAGGCCCTCGCTGACCGCTACCAGCGCATCGTTCTTGTTCCAGCCTGTTGCGAAGGCATTGGATTGGGACGCCGGGAAAATAGCGACCTCCGGCATGCCGATGCCGGCGTTTTTCGCCAACTCTGCCACAGTATCCACCAGCCAGCGTTCGGCGGGCGTTCTCGGAGAATCAATGACCCGGGCTTTGGTGCTCCATTTCGCCATTCGCTTGGATATCAGCAGAGACACGATGGCGCCGGCGAATCCGAAGACCGCTGCGAAGGCCAGCAATGAGCCATACTGGATACCATTCTGGGCGAGATAGCTGTCCACGCCCAGCAATCGCAGCGTAAAGCTGGCGACAAGGATTACAGCAAGGTTGGTTGCCAGAAACAGCAGAATACGCATGTTGGTTCCCTGATCAGTTTGTCACAGAAAATAAAGCCGTTATTCAGACCGTTATATGCGGCCGCGGTTCAATCAATCAACGAGCTTACGGTGATTTAATAATCGCCGCGATCCGCGAAGAAGGTCGTCTGCATGATCTGGCTGATTCGGGCGGAGTTACCGCTGCGCAGCGCAGTTCGAATCAGGTGAATATGGGTGGAGAGATCATCTTTCACGGAAGGGGGCAGGGAACTGGCCGAGCCTTCTTCGGGAATGCCGAACTCCCTGGCCAAAGCCTGCGGGGCGGGAGAACTCAGACGGATAAATGCGTCCCGGGTCAGCACAGCCTGATCCAGTGCCTCCTGGCGAATAGTATCGATATACCTGAGCAGGCCTTCCTCTGAAAGCCAGAGCAGGGCGCCGAAACAGGCCATATGTCGCTTGCTGTGAAGCCCGAACTCGTCCGGCTCATCCGGACCGGCTATGTCCTCGACGAACAGGTTTATCCGGCGCGGGAACGCGCCGTACAACTGTACCAGAGCAATTGCCGCATCCTTGTAGAATTCTTCAACATGGATATCTGCCATGGTTTGCCCCGTTATTGCTGGTATTGGCCAAGGAAGTTCCCGAGCCGGCCCATGGCGTCCTCCAGGGTGTCTTCCCGTGGCAGGAAAACCACTCTCAGGTGCTGTTTGTCATCAATGTTGAAGGCCGATCCCTGTACAAGCAGGATTTTCTCCTGCAGCAGGAGGTCCAGAACCAGTTTTTCATCATTGACGATGGGAAAACGCTTCGGATCCAGTTTCGGGAAAAGGTATAACGCGCCCTGAGGTTTAACGCAGCTGACCCCGGGGATGTCGTTGAGCATTCGCCAGGCGGTTTCCCGTTGCTCATACAGGCGCCCGTTTGGTGCAACCAGATCGTTGATGGACTGATAGCCACCAAGCGCTGTCTGGATGGCCAGTTGAGCGGGAACATTGGCGCAGAGTCGCATGTTGGAGAGCATTTCAATGCCCTCAATCAGATCCTTTGCCCGATGCTTGGCACCACTGACAATCATCCAGCCGGAGCGGTAACCCGCTGCCCGATAGTTCTTGGACAGACCGTTGTAGGTGAAGAAAAGCACATCGTCTGCCAATGAGGCGGTGGAAATGTGCTGGGTGCCGTCGTAAAGAATCTTGTCGTAAATCTCGTCGGACAGGACGATCAGATTGTGCTTGCGGGCCAGCTCGATGACCTGTTCCAGAAGCTCTTTCGAATACACGGCCCCGGTCGGATTGTTGGGGTTGATCAGCACAATGGCCCGGGTACGACGGGTAATTTTCTTGCGGATATCGTCGATATCTGGAAACCAGTCCTGCTGCTCGTCACAGCGATAGTGCACGGGCTTGCCGCTGGAAAGTGTAACGGCAGCGGTCCAGAGCGGGTAGTCAGGGGCCGGGATCAACACCTCGTCACCGGTGTTCAACATAGCCTGCATGGTCATGACAATCAGCTCGCTGACACCATTGCCCAGAAAGATGTCGTCAATATCGACCTTGTCGATGCCTCGTTGCTGGCAGTAGTGCATGACCGCCTTGCGGGCTGAGAACAGCCCTTTCGATTCCACATAGCCCTGGGCCAGGTGCATGTTGTAGATGACGTCCTGCTGAATCTCTTCCGGGACATCCAGCTCGAAGGCGGCGGGGTTGCCTATGTTGAGCTTGAGTACCCGATGCCCCTCCTCTTCGAGTCGACGCGCTTCCCGCAGAACTACGCCACGGATTTCATAACACACGTTATCCAGCTTGGCGGATTTGTAGTAGTTCTGCATAAGACCCGGACGTCCTTCTTTTGAGATCGGTAAATGGCACCTGCCGACACGACAGGCCTTTATTCTAGCGGAGCGAGGGCCAGCGGCAACAGGGGAATTATGATGAATTGTGTCGTGATAAGGCAGATTTAGCTCACAAACCTGAACCGGTTTTTAAAAATGATCCCCGTACAGCCTGCCTTGCCATGGTTTTTTCTTCCGTGTTGTGAACAATGGTTCCAGAAGAACGCAAAACACCAAATGGAGAGGTTTATGGCAGGCGAGACGATCTACGATTTCACGGTCCAGGATATCAAGGGTAACGAGAGAAGCATGGCAGAGTACCAGGGCAAGGTGCTTCTGATCGTGAATACCGCCAGCAAATGCGGTTTTACGCCACAGTTCGAGGGCCTGCAGTCCCTTCACACGGAGTTGGGCGATAAGGGTTTTGAGGTACTGGGCTTTCCCTGCAACCAGTTCCTGAACCAGGATCCGGGCGACGAGGATGCAATTAGCCAGTTCTGCAGCCTGAACTACGGTGTCGATTTCCCCATGTTCTCCAAGATTGACGTCAATGGCGATGGCGCTCATCCGCTATTCCGTTTTCTCAAGCGGGAAGCCAAAGGGCTTATGGGGTCTGAAAAGGTGAAGTGGAACTTCACCAAATTTCTGGTCGGGCCCGATGGCAAGGTTGTTCGCCGCTATCCGCCCACCACAAAACCTGAAGATATCCGGGCCGACATCGAAAAGCTGCTAACGGCTTGAACCCTCGGGAGGGGCAGAGGGGCGCCAGCGTTCAATCACTGACCGTAGTTCGTCTCGCTTGTACGGCTTGGTTATGTAGTCGTTCATGCCCGAGGCAAGGCAGTCTTCGCGATCGCCCTGCATCACATTGGCCGTAACCGCAATGATGGGCAGGTGTTTCCATTCCGGGTTCTGGCGGATCCTCTGCGTTGCCTCATAGCCATCCATCACAGGCATCTGGCAATCCATCAGCACCAGGTCGTAGTGATTCTGTTCCAGGGCCTGTATGGCTTTAAGGCCGTTCTCGGCATGGTCCGTACGGTGCCCCAGTCTTTTTAACAGGCTACTGGCTACCAGTTGGTTTACCTGATTATCCTCAACCAGAAGGATCGAGAGGGCTGGTTCCGTAACGGTCGGCTCCGTTGTTTCAGTGGCCGGGGCCAACTGGTCTTGGGAGGAAACCAGGCCTGCAGCGCGGCCAAGGCAGCGAAGCAATTCGTCCCGTCGCAATGGCAGTGACAGTAGCTGATGATGCCCCTTGCCCGGTGGCAGGGTCCCGGTAGAGTCGGCAAGAATAACGCCGGCGCCTTGCCAATCGGCAGCAAATTCCAGGGTTTCCTTATCCTCGGCGCCGGCCAGCGCCAGGAGAATTCCCTCCGGATGCCGGCTCGCTCCACGGATCGGAATGCCCCACTTGCGAAGCTGGGCCTCGATCGCGGAGCGATAGGGGTTATCCGCCGGGATGGCCATGGCAATGCCAACGTCTTTTAGCCGGGAGTCTACTTTCGGAAGCTCCTGCTCTGCGTCAGTCTGTTGAATTGGCAAGGGCAGGGTAACGGTGAAGTGAGTCCCGCTGCCCTCCCGGGAGTCCACCAGGATCTGGCCATGCATTCGTTCCACCAGTTGACGGCAAAGGGTCAGGCCAAGGCCCGTGCCGCCATACAGGCGGGTGGTATCCGCGTCCGCCTGGGAAAAAGGCGAGAATATCCGGTGCAGTCCTTCATTGGACATCCCGATCCCGGTGTCTACCACGTCGATTCGCAAGCTGCCCCCGGAATAGGCTGCCCGAATCCTGACGCTGCCCTCATCGGTGAATTTGATGGCGTTGCTCAGCAGGTTGTTGAGCACCTGGCGCACCCGTGTCGGATCTCCGAGGAATTTCTCAGGCAGATCAGGATCGACCTCGGTAATCAGGTGAATATGCTTCCGGCGCGCCTGCTGGGCGTGGAGTGTTGCGCATTCCTCTATCAGATGCCGAACGCTGAACGGGATGTTCTCCAGACTGAGTTTGCCGGCTTCCACTTTGGAAATGTCCAGAATGTCGTTGAGTAGCCCGAGGAGGCTCTCGCCGGCATTGAGGGCAATTTCCATGCGATTGCGTTGGGCCGGGTCCAGTTCACCCTCCAGTGCCAGGCCGAGCATGCCCAGAACGCCATTGAGAGGGGTGCGGATTTCATGGCTCATGCTGGCCAGAAAGTTGGCTCTTGCCCGTGCCCGGCGAACTGCATCTTCCTTGGCTTTCACCAGGGCGCGGTTACCCCGTTGCAGGGCCTCGTTCTTTTCGGAGATTTCCCGGGTACGATCCTCCACTTCCTGTTCAAGATGAGTGGAATAGTTCTTCATGGCGCTTTCGGCGTGCCGTAGCTGGGCCAGGCTCGAATCAATGGTCTCGAGATGCTGGTTGATAATGCCAACCATGGTTCCGATCTCATCCTCCCGGTGGTTTGCCGGGATTGGAAGTCTGACTTTTTCCGGAGAGCTGGCCCGAACCTGGCTAAGAGCGCTGATCACGTTGAGCATGGGACGGGTAAGAACGAAATAGAAGATGGCCAGCAATGCCGCAGACAGGATCAGACTTTTCAGCAGGCCGCTGATCAGCGTGTAGCCGGCCCTCTGAAGAAACAGTGCACCATAGTGATAGGTATCAATGGTGACGATCAGGTGCCCGAGTGGCAGATCCTCTAACTGGGGAACCTGTAATTCCTGACGGAAAACACGGTCGGAGCCAAACAGCAGATCACTGACCCATCGGTAGGGCGACACCGGGCTGCTTTTGCTGGCTGCAGCCATGGTTTCGTCGTCGTTGTCCGTGATCCGAGCGTCGATGGTGGCGGGATGGCGAAGCAGGCCATCGAGTAATTCCTCCGCCAGGCGGACATCAATGTTATAGGCAATCTGGGATGCAGGGCTGTTGCTGATATCGATCAGCGCGTGGATTTCCTTTTCCATGGACTCTTTCGCGCTGAAGTAGTCCAGGGTGATCTGGACAACATTCAGCACCAGCCCGAGGGCCATGGCAACCAGTACCGTGTCCCGGGTCAGTCGATAGGAAAGTCGTTGTTTGAAGCCCTTGCTCACGGGTTTGAACTGTCCCTGTTGGCGGGTCCGCAATGGTGACCCGCTTTGTGCCTTCAGTCGTCGTAATCGGCTTTTTTCTTCCACTCATCGTCGTGGAGAAAAGTATCCCATTCCCTGTCCAGCTTGGATTCACCCTGCGGGCTTTCCTTGCCCTCTGCGCTCAGCGCCTCCAGTTCCTTGATACGGGTGCGAAAACTCTTGACCGCTTTCATGGCGAGAGGATTGTCTCGGGATTTGCCCATTTCAGTACTGGCAAGGTGGTAAGCATGGATGGCCTTGCGAAACTGGTTCTGGCGCACGTAGTCGCGGGCCTGAAACACATGCAGGTCGGCGTGGGTCTTGTGGACCAGGAAGAGCACATACTTGAGGTTTTTCTTGGCCGTGGCCGCGTCAATCCGGCCACTCTTGTGCATGGCTTCGATCATCTTGAACAGATTCTGAAGCAATTCCTTGACGTAATTGGATTTTTCGGCGGAATCAATCTTCACCGGAGTGGTGGTGTCGCGCTTCTCGATGATCTGGGTTTTCAGCTCGGCAGCAGCATTCTGCCAATCCTTGACCGGCAGGTTGGATTTAAGGCCGGCAAGCTCGGCACAGGCTTCTTCCATGCGTTTGATCAGGAGCAGTTTCAGGTCGGCCGTCAGGTATTGGCCGGGAATTTCGGTCAGCAGCCGATTGGCCCTGTTGTAGGCGTCTTCCTGGGCTGTAATCTTGCGTGCCCGTTCTATACGGGCACGCTCGCGCATCTGGCTGAGCACAATAATGACAATCGAGACGGTAACGATGGCCGCCAACAGAAGGACGATCGTAGTGGTATCCATTTTGTCAGTAACGACTCCGGCTTCAGGATCAAATGATGGCGGGTCTGTGAACCGGCCTCAAAATACCGATATTATTCAGCAAGTATCCGGAAGACTAGCAGAAATCCCGCCCGAGATCCGTTTTCAAATGTGAAAGTTCGTGTCCCGGATTGATTACGTGAATCCTTTGTATCCTGTATATTGTTTTAATGAATGAGCCCGGTTTTTCCCGTTTTTCTGGCGTTTCGGAGTTTTTGTGGATATTTCCCGTGTTGACTTGAATCTGCTCGTTTACCTGGATGTGTTGTTGCGCGAGCGGAACGTTACCAAGGCCGCCAACCACCTGGGTATCACCCAGCCCGCCATGAGTAACGGCCTTAAGCGGTTGCGCGACCTGTTCAGTGACCCGCTGCTGGTGCGAACCAGTGAAGGCATGACGGCCACTGAGCGTGCCCGGGAACTGCAGCCGCTGGTACGGGGAATTCTGTCGGATATTGAACAGGCAGTGCAGGAGAAGACACCGTTTTCGGCGTTGGAAAGCCAGCGTGTGTTCCGGATTATGGCCAGTGATTACGCCGAATCCTGTCTGATGCCCCGGGTTCTGCGACGGATTCGTCAGGAAGCGCCCCATGTCACCCTGGACGTGCTCACCCCCAGCGATGTCAGCTTTCTGGATGTGGAACAGGGCCGGCTCGACATGGCCATCAACCGGTTCGACAAGATCCCCCAGTCTTTTCACCAGAAGACCCTCTGGACCGAGTATTTTGCCTGTCTTATGAATGCCCGGAACCCGGTGCTGAAAGAGCCCTTTACCCTGGATACCTATCTGGATGCCAGCCATATCTGGGTCAGCAAGACCGGGTTTGGTGTTGGTGTGGGTGTGAACCCCAAGGATGTCCAGCGTCTGGGCTGGGTAGACGAAGCGCTGTCGAGAATGGGCCGTAAACGCCAGATTTCGGTATTTACCCGGCATTACCAGGTGGCGATGTTGCTGGCCGAGCAGCACGATCTGATTGCCACCCTGCCATCCCGGGCTGCCTGGCTTCAGAAAGACAATCCGAATCTGGTCGTGAAGGTGCCTCCTTTCGAGATTCCTCCGTTCGAACTGAAAATGGCCTGGAGCCCGTTGCTGCAGCACAACGCCGACCACCAGTGGCTACGTAAACTGATCGCCGAGGTGGCGACTGAGGTGGATGCCGAGTTTGCTCCTTTCGGAGCCAGGTTTGAAGCGCCGGACTCGCCCCAGGCGCATCACTCAGAGCGGTAGGTCCCGGAGTTCCAGGGAAGGGCGCGCCGCATCCCACATACGCTGGAAACTTTCAGACAGCAGTTTTACCCGACCGCCATCCGAGAACTTGGCAAAACCTTCAGGTTTGTAGAAGTCGTGCCGGTAAACCACGCCTTCGCGGTCAGCGATAATGAACGGCTGATCTTCAACCGGATAGTCCTCGTTTACCAGTCGAAGCTCCATGCGGCTCGGCAGTCGGCGCATAAGCTCGACAAGCGCGTGGCGACGTTTCACCAGGGGTTTGTCGTCATGGATGAGCAACCTGACCTCACTGAGCCGGTGCCGACGGGCAAGGGAGGAGATCAGCTCCCGGAATCGGTGCCTGTCGTAAAGGTCATGTTCAAGTAGCCGGTCATACAGCCAGATGCGCTGGCCAGCCTGCCCAACCACCGAATCCATCAGCCCCAGAAGTCTGGCCTCGGTATCAAACAGCCAGGAGCCCGTGTCGCTGCCCAGAATCATCGGCTGGTCTTTGTCTTTGAGGCGCTCGGCGGCAAGGTCCGGTGCCAGGCAGCGCATGTCAAAGTGGGGAATGCCGGCGTCGTCATAAACGCCCGAACAGACATGGAAGCCTGAACGCTGGTAGAAGGGAATGGCATGCTCCTGGGCAGACAGCCTGAGCTCGGAAAACCGGTCGGCGGATTCTGCAATCAGGTGCCTCAGCAGTGCTTCGCCGATACCCTGTCCACGATACTGGGGCAGTATCGCCATGCGGCCAATGTGGCCCGTTTCTTCCAGGGTTGAAAACAGGCGGGCGACGCCTGCGGGGGTGTTGTCCGGTAGCACTGCGAGGTAATGGTCGGCAATTTCGTCGGTTTCATCCCATTCCAGTTCCGGCGGGACTCTCTGTTCCTCAATGAACACCCGCTCGCGAATATCGCGGATGGATCCCGGAGCCAGCTGCCAGCTGTATTTGCGAAACCGAATGCTCATAAGACTTAGTCGAAGTAAACCGAACCCTGATTGTAGAGCGTGGTCAGAAGCCCCAGCAACGCTTCATCTTCAGCAAATCGGGCCAGGGCAGTCATATCCACCCGAGCCGCGGAGCACAGTAACGGAGCGAGTGGTCGCGCGTCGCCCTTGAGCAGAAACTGCTCGCCATCAACAAACAGTGCGGTTTCACTGGGGAAATCGTAGTAGGCGAAACGGGAGCCTTCGTTCCAACGCAACTGCTCGCCGGCGTGAATCGCTTCGGCAACGTCCTCATTGGACGCTGGCTCGTCGGCGGGAACAACAATGTCCATACTCTTGGGCGCTGTCGAGAACTGGCCAAACCAGAGCGCCAGTTGCCGGCGATCGCCAAGCTTTTCCCGGATCACACTCTCCAGGCGATCAACCACGTCGGGCTGGATCGTGCCGGGATTGTTCTGGACCTTCAGGTCCGGATCATTCAGGTGGTCCCCTGCGTCTGACTGACTGCAGAGGAAGTCGGTAAATCCGGTAAGAATGTCGTCGACGGTCGGCGCCCGGAAACCCACCGACAGTGTGATGCAGTCATCTTCCGCAACTCCGTGGTGGCCAATACCCGGGGGAAGGTACAGCATGTCGCCGGGTGCCAGGGTAACGGTTTCTTCGCCATCCCAACTGCTCAGAATGCGGAGCGGGGTGCCTTCGACCCGGGGCGAGGTGTGGTCGCAGTGGCCTCCAAACGTCCACCGGCGGTGACCCTGGGCCTGGAGCAGGAATACATCGTACTGGTCGTAATGGGGCCCAACACTGCCGCCTTTCGGGGCAAAGCTGGCCATGATGTCATCCAGGCGCCAGTTGGGAATGAACCGGAAATGCTCCAGTAGATCGGCAATATCGGGCACCCAGTGGTCCAGACCCTGAACCAGGAGCGTCCAGTCCTGTTCCGGGAGTGAGCTGAACCGGTCCGGCGAGAAGGGGCCGTTATGGAGCTGCCAGGGCTTGCCATCATCGTTTTCGATGACAATCCGGGACTCCACGCCTTCCTCGCAGGCGAGGCCAGCCAGTTCATCGGCGCTGACGGGGCACTGGAAGTCGGGAAATGCCTGACGGATGACCAGCGGCTTTTTCTGCCAGTAGTCCCGCAGAAATTCAGAGGGTGTCAGTCCGCCAAGCATGTCCATGGGTGCTACTCCCGGTTTCAGATGTTTTGTGCCTGATCGACCGCGTTACCGATATAACGGCCCGGAGTCAGGGCCATCAGCTCGGCCTTGGCCTGTTCCGGAATGTCGAGGCTCTCTACGAAATTCTTGATCACTTCCGGAGTCATTGCCTTGCCGCGGGTCAACGCCTTGAGCTTTTCGTAGGGCTTTTCAATGTTGTAACGGCGCATCACCGTCTGGATCGGCTCGGCAAGCACTTCCCAGGCATGGTCCAGGTCTTCATCCAGGCGAGCCGGGTTAATTTCCAGTTTGCCAAGGCCCTTCAATGTGGCTTCGTAAGCAATCAGGCTGTGGGCGAAGCCAACGCCCAGATTGCGCAGTACGGTGGAGTCGGTCAGATCCCGCTGCCAGCGTGAAATGGGCAGCTTGGCGGAGAGATGGCTGAACAGTGCGTTGGCGATGCCCAGGTTGCCCTCGGAGTTCTCGAAATCGATGGGGTTGACCTTGTGGGGCATGGTCGAGGAACCCACTTCGCCTTCCACCGTTTTCTGCTTGAAGTAGCCAAGAGAGATATAGCCCCAGATGTCACGATCCAGGTCGATCAGGATCGTGTTGAAGCGGGCGATGGCATCGTACAGTTCGGCGATGTAATCGTGGGGCTCGATCTGGGTGGTATACGGGTTCCAGTCGAGGCCAAGGCTCTCGATGAATTCCTGGGCATTCAGGGCCCAGTCGATTTCCGGGTAGGCGGACAGGTGAGCGTTGTAGTTGCCCACGGCGCCGTTGATCTTGCCCAACAGTTCGGTGTCACGGATCTGTTTTACCTGGCGACGCAGCCGATGAACCACGTTAGCCAGCTCTTTGCCCACGGTGGTGGGGGAGGCAGTCTGGCCGTGGGTGCGCGACAGCATCGGCTGTTGGGCGTGGTCATGAGCCAGTTGCGCCAGCTTGTTGACCACACGGTCCATGGCCGGCAGCAGGCCATGGTCCAGGCCTTCCCGCAGCATCAGGCCATGGGAGAGGTTGTTGATGTCTTCGGAGGTGCAGGCAAAGTGAACAAATTCCGTCACGGCGTGCAGTTCCGGAACGCAGGCAATCTTCTCCTTGATGAAATACTCTACAGCTTTCACATCGTGATTGGTGGTGCGTTCGATGTCCTTGATGCGCTCTGCGTCTTCCAGGCTGAATTCGCTCACCAAACGGTTCAGGAACCCGTTGGCATCGGCTGAAAACGCGGGAACCTCGGCCACGCCAGGGTGAGCGGCCAGTTTCTGCAACCAGCGGATCTCGACGGTTACCCGGTTCCTGATCAGGCCATATTCACTGAAAATTTCACGGAAGACGCTAACCTTGCTGCCATAGCGTCCATCGACCGGGGAAATGGCGGTCAGGGCGGTGAGTTCCATCGAAAACCTCTCAAGTCATCAAAGATTCGGATCAAAAGAAAATAAGGGGTGCATATCATACACCACCGGGCGCACTGAATCAGCGCCGTCAGTGGTACAGGGAGCGATTGGCTTCCTCGGCCAACTCGCCGGCAAGCCGGATGACTTTTTTCCGGGCAAAGATCAGTTGCCAGCGACGCCCGCCAGTCTGACGCCAGAGGACGGCGGAACGAATGCCCGCAAGCAGCAGGGCACGTACTTTTGCAGCGTTCTCCTCCCGCTGCAGAATGGAGGGGTTGCCACTGACCTGGATACGCAGCCGGAAGGTGCTGATGGTATCTGCATAGACCGATGCCAGATTGCTGATCAGGTTGGGGTGGGTATATCCGAAGTGGCTAGCGGTGTGTCTGGCCTGGTCAATTCGGCTGCCAATAACATCCAGCATGTCAGAGCGGCGATTCAGTTTGGATTCGAGCTGGACCAAGTTGAGGGCATAGCGCAATACTTCAATGTCCTGCTGCCGGGATTGCTGGCTAAGAACCGACGACAGGGTCACAAGGCCTTCGCGGATGTCGCGAAGTTCGCCACCGTACACGTCCAGGGTGTTCTCCGGATTGGTGGCAAACAGCGAGCGGATGGACGTTTCCAGGCTGGCTTCGTTGCACTGACCGTTGTGGGCAATCTGCTGGACCAGATTGGCGGCCTGGAAAACCCCGGCCAGGGCCAGGGTTTGATCCTTGAGAGAGCGACTCATGCAGTTTCTTCCTGGGGCCGGGTTCCTGTCAGGCGGGCGGGCAAGGGTTCGCCGTCGCGCCAGGTCTGCTCAATGACTCCCCCGCCGAGGCACACATCGCCATCGTAGAAAACGACAGATTGCCCGGGGGTGACGGCGCGCTGGGCGTCGTCAAAATCTACCCGGACACCGCCCTCGATCACGACAACATGGCAATCCTGGTCCGGCTGCCGGTAACGGGTTTTAGCCTTGCACCGGAAGCTAACGGCAGGGGGTGCTCCGGCCACCCAGTCAATCGGCCCGGATACCAGGCCCCGGGAAAAGAGCAGGGGATGGTGCTTGCCCTGCACCGCGATAAGAACATTGCGGCTGAGATCTTTCTCCGCTACATACCAGGGGTCGTCTCCGAATTCGCTGAGACCACCAATGCCCAGGCCCTGTCTCTGACCAATGGTGTGATACATCAGGCCCTGGTGCCGGCCAATTTTCTGGCCATCCGGTGTTTCAATATCACCGGGCTGGGCTGGAAGATACTGCTTCAGGAAATCCTTGAACTTGCGCTCGCCAATAAAACAGATGCCGGTGGAGTCTTTTTTGTCATGGGTGACGAAACCCTGCTGCTCGGCAATACGGCGGACTTCCGGTTTTTCCAGCTCGCCCACAGGGAACAGCGTCCGCGCAATGCGGTCGCCGGAGACGGCATGCAGGAAATAGCTCTGATCCTTGTTGGCATCAAGGCCCTTGAGGAGCTGAGCCTTGCCGGGAGCGTCGGCTATGGGACGCTGGCGGGCATAGTGGCCGGTGGCAATGTAGTCAGCACCAAGGGTGATGGCATAATCCAGAAACGCCCGGAATTTTACTTCCTTGTTGCACAGGATGTCTGGATTGGGGGTACGCCCGGCCTGGTACTCGGACAGGAAGTGTTCAAAGACCCGGTCCCAGTATTCGGCCGCGAAGCTGGCGGTGTGCAGCTTGATGCCGATGGCATCGGCCACGGCCTGGGCGTCGGCCAGATCCGTCATGGCGGTGCAGTACTCGGTGCCGTCGTCCTCATCCCAGTTCTTCATGAACAGGCCTTCAACCTGGTAGCCCTGGTCCTTGAGCAGCCACGCGGCCACGGAAGAATCCACGCCGCCGGACATGCCGACAATCACGCGGGTGTTGGCTATGCTGTTTGAAAACTGGGCTTCGGGTGCGTTGGTCATGACAGCTTCGTTACCGGCTAAAAAACCGAAAGTTTATCATCTTTCCCGAGGCGCCGTCTGCGCATCCACCACCACGTCCAGCGGGTAATGCCGGCCGTTTCGGTAATCTTCTATGCATCGGAGCACAAGCGGGCTGCGCAATTTATCGCCCAACCCGCGAATTTCATCCAGGGTCAGCCAGTGGGCGGCAATGATGCCATCGTCCAGCTGATCGGTAAGGCGGGTGCGAGCCCGGGCTGCATAACAGAAGCGATAGTAGGTAACTCCGTTGGCCGGGGCTTTGTAGGTGTAGATGCCAAGAAAGTGCAGCGGCTCGATGTCCCAGCCCGTCTCTTCCAGGGCTTCCCTGCGAACGGCATCCAGAATGGCTTCGTCTTCCTCCACGTGGCCTGCGGGCTGGTTGAAAACAACTTTGCCGCCGCTGACTTCTTCAACCATGAGATAGCGGCCGGCGCCGTTTTCTACGATGACGGCCACGGTGGCGTGGGGTGTCCAGGTCATGATTTCCGGTGTCTCCCGGGTCGGGCGCCGCCGGCTTTGGGGCGACGGGTTGATTTTGCCGAGGCTGGAAGATTAACGGTAATGGCCCGGTGGGCTCCCGAATCCAGGCCCTCCAGCGTCCAGTCTCCAATCCGGTATCGGATCAGCCTGAGTGTTGGAAAGCCTACGGCGGCGGTCATTCGTCGCACCTGCCGGTTCTTGCCTTCGGTGATGGTCAGCTCAATCCAGCTGGTGGGAACTGTTTCTCGATGGCGAACCGGCGGCACCCTGGGCCAGACGGCAGGAGCGGCCATTCTGGCGGCTTTCGCCGGCCGGGTCAGGCCATCTTTCAGCTGAACTCCGGTCGCCAGGTGTTTTAACGCGTCTTCCGTAATGTCGCCTTCCACCTGCACCCAGTAGGTTTTCGGCATCTTCAGCGAGGGGGAAGCAATCCGGTGTTGCAGTGAGCCTTCGGAGGTAAGAAGAAGCAGGCCCTCGGAATCATAGTCGAGACGACCGGCCGGGTAGATACCAGGGATCCGCAGATAGTCCGCCAGGGTTGCTCTCGGTGAGTTGCCACCGGAGACGCCATCGTCAGTAAACTGGCTCAAAACCTGGAAGGGTTTGTTGAAAAGCACGAGTTCTGCCATGCGCTGCCGGGTTCCCGAAATTCGGAGGTGTTGGTTGGGGCAGGGTACTGCAAAGAGAGGCAGTGGCAAAGTAATGCCGGTGTCGGTCAGAAGGAAGTGGTTTTAAACGGCACGAGAAATTGGGCCCACCAGCACGCCACCGGTGGGTGTGGTTGCTTGATTGTCACAATCGTTCAGGCGTTTACTGCGCGGGGCGGATAGCCGTCCCGGCCAGACTCCTGCTGCCCCGACTTTCCGGAAGATTCGCTCCCGGTGCCAGCTTGCGCTTTGCTGGCGGGCAATTCGTCAGGGACGATATTGACTGCGTGAATGCCCTTGTCGCTGGGCTTTTTGTCGAAGGTTACGGCCTGGCCGGCTTTCAGGGTCTTATAGCCGTCCATTTGCACCGAAGAGAAGTGCGCAAACAGGTCGTCACTGCAGCCATCCTCGATGATGAATCCGTACCCTTTGGCATTGTTGAACCACTTGACCTTGCCTCTTGGCATGATGAACTCCCCTGTTCTTTTGCTGTCTCTATTCTTGTTGATTCTTTGTTTGCCTATCGGTGCCGTCGCACGGTCGGTCCGAATCCTGTTACACAATCCTTGCATGGATTTACATTATTTTACAATGCAACTTAACTTTCGGCCAATCGTGACGGCGAGTCAATAGTTTGTGTGCCGGGAATGTGTGGTTGAACGCAGTCTGGAAACGGTATCATGTCCGTATTGATAAATATCTCATGCCCCGCTTGAAAACCCGGGGGCGGACATCCACATTTAACAGGAGCACCGATAAACCGGTAAGGAATGATGCGGACTATCGAAAATTCTCTACTAATATTCAATCAGGGGGAGGACGAACAACCGGGGCGACAGGATGACCTCAGCGTTGCTCCCGAGAAGCCTGCTCTCAAGCGTCCGGCGCGATACAGGGTGGTGCTTCTGAATGACGATTACACGCCCATGGATTTTGTCGTGGATGTGTTGATGAAGTTCTTCGGAATGAACGAGGAAAAGGCGACGCAGGTGATGCTGCTCGTCCATACGCAGGGAAAAGCTGTATGCGGGGTATATACCCGGGACATCGCGGAAACAAAGGCGGCACAGGTGAACCAGTATTCCTCGGAATGCGAACATCCGCTCCTTTGCGAGATTGAACGTGCGGACTGAAAGACGTTGGGGTGGCCCATGCTGAGCAAAGATCTAGAAATTACGCTGAATACGGCCTTCAAGAATGCCCGGGATAAGCGTCATGAGTTCATGACTGTGGAGCATCTGTTGCTGGCCCTACTGGATAATGAATCGGCAGTGGGCGTTCTGAAAGCTTGCGGCGCAGACCTCAAGCGGCTTCAGGAAGAGCTGGTCGAATTCGTGGATTCAACCACACCATTGATTCCCAGCAGTGACAGTGAGCGGGAGACCCAGCCCACGCTGGGGTTCCAGCGCGTGTTGCAGCGGGCGGTTTTTCATGTGCAGTCCTCGGGCAAGAAAGAGGTGACCGGTGCCAACGTGCTGGTAGCCATTTTCAGCGAACAGGAGAGCCAGGCGGTCTATGTACTGAAAAAACAGAGCATTGCCCGCATTGATGTGGTGAACTTTGTGTCCCACGGTATCTCCCGCGTCCAGGGTGCGGAAGATCAGGAGAGCCACGACCAAGCATCCCATGATGAAGCTGGCGAGGAAGGCGGACAGTCCAAGCCGCTGGAAAGCTACGCCACCAATCTGAATGAGCAGGCCCGTCAGGGCCGTATTGATCCGCTGATCGGGCGTGAGCATGAAGTCGAGCGGGTCGTCCAGATCCTGGTTCGTCGTCGCAAGAACAACCCGCTGCTGGTCGGGGAGGCCGGTGTCGGCAAAACCGCCATCGCAGAAGGCCTGGCCAAACGTATTGTCGATGGTCAGGTTCCTGACATCATTTCCGATGCGGTGGTCTACTCGTTGGACCTGGGGGCTCTGCTCGCCGGGACCAAGTATCGCGGCGACTTCGAGAAGCGTCTGAAAGGATTGCTTGCCGAGCTCAAGAAAGAAAACCATGCGATTCTGTTCATCGACGAGATTCACACCATCATCGGAGCGGGTTCTGCCTCCGGTGGTGTGATGGACGCCTCCAACCTGCTCAAGCCCATGCTCAGCTCCGGGGAAATCCGGTGCATTGGTTCAACCACGTTCCAGGAATTCCGGGGCATCTTCGAGAAAGACAGTGCCCTGGCGCGCCGTTTCCAGAAAATTGATGTAAACGAGCCCAGCGTTGAAGATACCTATCAGATCCTCAAGGGCCTCAAGCCCAGCTTCGAGAAACACCACGATCTGAAATACACCGACAAGGCGCTGCGTGTGGCCGCCGAGTTGTCGGATCGCTACATCACCGATCGTCATCTGCCGGACAAGGCCATCGACGTAATTGATGAGGCCGGTGCCCGCCAGAGGCTGCAGCCTGAAGGCAAGCGCAAGAAGACCGTTGATGTCACCGAGATCGAGGATGTGGTTGCGAATATTGCACGCATTCCGCCGAAGAACGTGTCTACCAGCGACAAGGATCTGCTGCGGAACCTGGAGCGGGATCTGAAGATGACCGTCTTTGGGCAGGATCCGGCAATCGAATCGCTGTCCACCGCCATCAAGCTGGCCCGTGCCGGACTGAAGGCGCCGGAGAAGCCGGAGGGTGCCTTCCTGTTCGCAGGGCCGACCGGTGTCGGTAAAACCGAGGTTACCAAGCAGTTGGCCAAGGTTCTGGGCATCGAGCTGGTGCGGTTTGACATGTCCGAGTACATGGAGCGCCATACAGTGTCACGGCTGATTGGTGCGCCTCCGGGCTACGTCGGCTACGATCAGGGCGGCCTGCTGACCGAATCTGTCAACAAGCATCCGCACTGTGTGCTCCTGCTGGATGAGATCGAGAAAGCCCATCCGGAAGTGTTCAACCTGCTGCTGCAGGTCATGGACCATGGCACGCTGACCGATAACAACGGCCGCAAGGCAGATTTCCGCCACGTGATTCTGGTGATGACCACCAACGCCGGCGCCGAAAGCATGGCCCGCCGGTCCATTGGCTTCAGCGAGCAGGATCACAGCACCGACGGCATGGAAATCATCAGCAAAACTTTCACGCCGGAGTTCCGCAACCGTCTGGACGGTATCATCCAGTTCGGTGACCTGCAGATGGACACCATTACCCATGTGGTGGACAAGTTCCTCACGGAACTGCAGGCGCAGCTGGACGAGAAGCGTGTGGTTCTGCATGTGGATGATGATGCCAAGGCCTGGCTCGCCGAGAAGGGCTATGACATCACCATGGGCGCCCGTCCCATGTCCCGTCTGATCCAGGACAAGATCAAGCGGCCACTGGCCGAGCAGATTCTGTTCGGGCGTTTGTCAGAGAAGGGCGGGGATGTCTTCATTCACCTTCGTGATGATGAGCTGGTATTCGAGTACGAGGACGAGCCTGCCGAGGCCGTCTGACCTTCTCGAGAAAGGGAAAACCGCTGTCCGGGTGACCGGCAGCGGTTTTTTTATGTGCTAACGAAAAAAGCCCCCGAAGGGGCTTTCAGATGTCACGGGAGCATCAACGGGCGCGGTATACGATGCGGCCCTTGCTCAGGTCGTAGGGAGTCAGCTCAACCTTGACCTTGTCACCTGTCAGGATGCGGATGTAGTTCTTGCGCATCTTGCCGGAGATGTGAGCTGTCACAACATGACCGTTGCTGAGCTCAACGCGGAACATGGTGTTTGGAAGGGTGTCGATGATAACGCCTTCCATTTCAATGGCATCTGATTTCGGCATTCAGTAGAAACCTCGCTTGGATATGCTTCTCGTAATTTTAAATTGCGCAATTCTGCCTGATTTATCGGCGTTTGGCAAAGTTAGCCTGGGTCCAGTTCACGCCAGTGGCCGTCTCGAAGCGCCTCGATCGGGCGAAACCGGGTTTTGTAGTTCATCTTCCGGCACTGTTTGATCCAGTAACCGAGATACAGATGGGGCAAACCCCTGCGGCGGGCTTCTTCGATTTGCCAGAGGATCGCGTAGGTGCCCAGGCTCCTGTCCTCCATGTCAGGGTCAAACACCGTGTAAATGGCCGAAAGCCCGTCGTCCAGCAGGTCCACGGCTGCCAGTCCTACGAGTCGATCATCCTTGTGGATCTCCAGGAACCAGGAGTCGGTTGCACCCTCTACCAGGAACGACGTGAACTGTTCCCGGGTGGGTGGGTACATATCGCCATCCTGGTGTCGCTGCTCAATGTAGTTGGCGTAGAGCTGGTAGTACCTTTCCGCGAAGGTGGCCGGCACCATGGTGCACTTCAGGTCGGAGTTCTTCTTGAGTACTCGCCGCTGACTTCTGTCCGGGCTGAAATCGTCGACCTTCAGTCTGACCGGGATACAGGCATTGCACTGTTCGCAGTGAGGGCGGTAATAATGCGATCCGCTGCGGCGGAAACCAAGGGCGGTGAGCTGACTGTAAAGCCTTTTATCGATATGGGCCCGCGGATCCACAAACATGGTGGTTGCCTCGCGGTCTGGCAGGTAGCTGCAATCGTGGGGCGGCGTCGCGAAGAACACCAGGGTTCTGAGATTGCTCATTCACTCCTCCGGCCCGGGCCAACGCCATCGGAAGGTCCAGTCGGTCTGATCCGGTTTCTGGTCGATGCTCATCCTGAGTATAGATAAAAACTCTTCCCGTGGAATAGTCCGTGCGCCCATGGTCAGAAGGTGCCGGCTTTCCACCTGGCAATCCATGATCCGGTAACCCCAGAGCTGTAACTGGTGCGCCAGGTGCACCATGAGAACCTTGGACGCGTTGGTTTCCAGGGAAAACATGGATTCTCCGAAAAAGCACCGGCCAATCGCCAGTCCGTACATGCCACCGGCCAGTTCGCCACGCTGGTTCCAGATCTCGATGGAGTGGGCGACACCCATGCGGTGGAGCTCTGAGTAGCTGGCGATCATCTCTTCGGTAATCCAGGTGCCTTCGGCCCGGGTTGAGGCGCAAAGGCGGATAATCCGTCCGAAGTGTTTGTCGGCGGTTACCTGGAAACGCTGCTGGTTCAGGGTGCGGCGCAGGCTGCGGGACACGTGGATTTCGTCTGGAAAGAGGACGCATCTCGGGTTTGGCGACCACCACAGGATGGGTTGGTCGTCGCTGTACCAGGGGAAGATGCCGTTCCGGTAGGCCAGGATGAGGCGCTCTGTGGACAGGTCTCCGCCGAGGGCAAGTAGGCCGTCCGGGTCGTCCAGGGCTTCGTTGGCGGGGGGGAACCAGAGTTGGTCCGGGTCTAGCCAGGGTAGTGAGGTCATCCTTCTCCGGCAATTACTGCAATGTTTCGGTTCTATTCTACAGAGTACCGGCCGGTGAGAGCCGCCTTCTGAAACACGCTGTGAATACGTCCTTGTACGCTTGGCTCCGCCATCCATGGCTCCGCACAGTTTCAGAAGGCGGCTCCCACCGGCCTTCGCAAACTTTTGAGTTCGCGTTCCTTTTCTTTACTCAAGCACAATCAGTCTTGCTGATCCAGAAACTTTTCCGCATCCAGGGCGGCCATGCAGCCGAAGCCGGCAGAGGTGACGGCCTGGCGGTAGACGTGGTCGGCTACGTCGCCGGCGGCGAAGACGCCGGGAATGCTGCTTTGGGTGGCCATGCCTTCGAGGCCGGAGCGGATGCGGATGTAGCCGTTCTCCATGTCCAGTTGGCCCTGGAACAGGTCGGTGTTGGGTTTGTGGCCGATGGCGATGAATACGCCGGCCAGGTCCATTTCCTGGGTGGAGCCGTCTTTGGTGCTCTTGATGCGCATGCCGGTCACGCCGGTGCCGTCGCCCAGGACTTCGTCGAGGGTGTGGTCCCAGACGATCTTGACGTTGCCGTTTTCGGCTTTTTCAAACAGTTTGTCCTGGAGGATCTTTTCGGCGCGGAGGCTGTCGCGGCGGTGTACCAGGGTGACCTCGTCGGCGATGTTGGAGAGGTACAGGGCCTCTTCGACGGCGGTGTTGCCGCCGCCGATAACGGCGACTTTCTGTTTCTTGTAGAAGAAACCGTCGCAGGTGGCGCAGGCGGAGACGCCCTGGCCTTTGAATTTTTCTTCAGATTCCAGGCCCAGGTACATGGCGGAGGCGCCGGTGGCGATGATCAGGGCGTCGCAGGTGTATTCACCGCCGTCGCCCTTGAGGCGGAAGGGGCGGTTGCGCAGGTCGGCTTCGTTGATGGTGTCATAGACGATGCTGGTTTCGAAGCGTTCGGCGTGTTTGAGCATGCGCTGCATGAGCTCCGGGCCCTGAACGCCGTCGTTGTCGCCGGGCCAGTTGTCGACGTCGGTGGTGGTGGTGAGCTGGCCGCCGACTTCAATACCGGTAATCAGGGTCGGGTTCAGGTTGGCGCGGGCTGCGTAGACAGCAGCGGTATAGCCAGCAGGGCCGGAACCGAGGATGATCAGTCGGGAATGTTTGGTGTCGCTCATTGAAGATTCTCTCACTGAAAAAACCGTACGTTGCCGGGCCCGGTTTCAGGGCCAGACGCTTCGGGGAAAGGAGCAAAGGCTAACATGAAAGGCGCGGTCTGCCATTCGTTTTGGCCAATTCCGCTTATAAAACCTTGCTATTTACTCAAGCACGGAAACGGTTGCCAGCAACTGGCGAACCCTTTCAGCACTTTTGCCGGATTCTCCCTGTTCGAGGCGGTGGGCTGCCACGGCGGGAAAGACCGCCTGGATGTCATCCGGTAGCACGTGATGACGGCCCTCCATCAGGGCCCAGGCCTTGGCGGCCCGTACCAGCCCCAGTCCCGCCCGGGGTGAAAGCCCGTATAGAAGGCCGGGCATTCTCCGGCTCTGTTCCAGCAATCTTTGTACGTAATCAAGAAGCGCCGGGCTGGCGGTAATCCGGGTTACGCCTTCCTGCAAGGTTTTCAGATCGGCCTGGGAGAGCAGCGTGGGGAGTTTTTCCGTCATGGTGCGACGGTCTTCGCCCTCCAGCAGTTCCCTTTCGGCCCGTGGGTCCGGATAGCCCAGCCGAAGGCGCATAAGGAACCTGTCCAGCTGGGATTCGGGCAGGGGGTAGGTACCACCCTGTTCGATGGGATTCTGGGTGGCAATTACAAAGAAGGGGTGGGGCAGTGGCCGGGTCTCTCCCTCGATGGACACCTGCCGCTCTTCCATGGCTTCGAGCAGGGCGCTTTGCGTGCGCGGTGATGCCCGGTTTATTTCATCTGCCAGCACCACCTGGGCAAAAATCGGCCCCGGATGAAATACCAGGCTGCCCGCCTGTTTATCGTACATGGAGTAACCAAGCACATCCGCGGGAAGCAGGTCGTTGGTGAACTGGATACGCTGGTAGCTGAGTCCCATGACTTTGGCCAGGGCATGGGAGAGGGTGGTCTTGCCCATGCCGGGAATGTCTTCGATCAGCAGGTGGCCCCTGGCCAGGAGCCCGCAGAGGGCCAGGCGCACCTGCTGGTCTTTGCCCAGGAGTATCTGGTTCAGTTCACTGACTACGGTATCGACCAGTTTTTTCATTCCGGGCTCAGTCCCTTACGCGTTTGAGAATGTCGCCGTAGGCGTCTATTCGGCGGTCTCTCAAATACGGCCAGATACGGCGAACCGATTCACTGCGGTTGCGATCCAGGGTGACAGCCAGAATGCACTCGGAGTTGTCATCGCCACGGGCCAGAAACTCGCCCTGGGGGCCACAGATAAAACTGTTGCCCCAGAAACGAATGCCATCGCTGTGTCCGGAGGGGTCCGGTTCGGTGCCGACCCGGTTGGGTGCCACTACCGGTAGGTTATTGGCAACCGCATGGCCCCGCTGTACGGTGACCCAGGCGTCCAGTTGGCGTGCCTGCTCGTCCGGGTCATCCGTTACATCCCAGCCGATAGCAGTGGGGTATATGAGCATCTCCGCGCCGGCGAGTGCCATCAGCCGGGCGGCTTCGGGGTACCACTGGTCCCAGCATACCAGCACGCCGAGTCTGCCAACGGATGTGTCAATGGGCGTGAAACCGCTGTGGCCGTCATTGAACTGGGCGTCGCCGGGCGTAAAGTAGAATTTTTCGTAGAAACCTGGGTCGTCCGGAATGTGCATCTTCCGGTAAAGGCCTGCGATGGAGCCGTCTGTTTCTAAGACGACGGCGGTATTGTGATACACGCCATTCATGCGCCGCTCAAAAATGGAACCAACCAGCACTATGCCCAGTTCGCGGGCCAGATCCGACAGGCGCTGGCTGGTGGGGCCGGGAATCGGCTCGGCCAGGTCGAAAACCGAGGTGTCTTCGGTCTGGCAGAAATACAGAGTGGCGTGGAGTTCCTGGAGAATAACCAGATCTGCACCGCCGGCCGCGGCTTCGCGGACCAGTTTCTCGGTAACGGCGAGGCTGGCGGTCTTATCACTGCTGCAGGCCTGCTGTATGGCGGCTATGTTGATCTGGTTTTTGCGCGATTCACTGCTCATCAACTGACTACTCCGGCTGGGATTTGCATGGTCACACAGTGGAGGCTGCCATGCTGGTAAATCAAGGGCCGGCAATCAATGGGCACTATCTCCCGGCTCGGGAAAATGTCTTTCATGACAAGGATGGCGTCTTCATCCTGTGGCACGCCATACACGGGCAGCAACACCGCATCGTTGATGATCAGGAAGTTTGCGTAGGTGGCGGGCAGGCGCTCACCGTCCTGGTCGTAGATGGCGTCTGGCCAGGGCAGAGGCGTCAGTTTGTAAGGGGAGCCGTCGGCCTGACGGAATTCCTGGAGCTCTTCTTCCATTGCCGCAAGCGCACTGTAGTGTTCATCGGCCACATTGGGACAAGCCACATAACAGATATGATCCGGCGCGCAGAATCGGGCCAGGGTATCAATATGGCTGTCGGTGTCGTCTCCGGCAAGGTAGCCATGATTGAGCCAGAGAATCCGGCTCACGCCCAATACCTCTGAGAGCAGCTGCTCAATGGCTGTCCGATCCATGGCCGGGTTTCGGGTCGGCGTCAGCAGACATTCAGAGGTGGTCAGCAGGGTGCCCCGGCCATCCGATTCAAAGGAACCGCCCTCCAGCACGAAGTCCACCTGTTGCATCGCGGTGGTGCCAAAGACACCGGCATTGAGCAGATGATTGTTCAATGCGTCGTCTTTTTCCGAGGGGAACTTTCCGCCCCAGGCGTTGAACCGGAAATCCAGAAGTGTGGGCTTGTCGTCACTCAGTATAGTGATCGGCCCATGGTCCCTTGCCCAGGTATCGTTTGCTGGCGCAGGAACCGCCTTCACACGGCCAGGGAAACCGCTTTGCTCGGCGAAGCGGTTCAGGTCCCGTTCCAGCTCCTGCAGACGGGCGACGTGTTCACAACTGATAACCACATGTTCGTATCGGAGAACGGCTTTCGCGATGTTCTCGAAGACTGGCTCCACCTCCTTGATCAGGCCTGCCCAGTCGGTTCCCGGATGGGGCCAGGTCAGCATTACGGCGCTTTGGGGGGCCCATTCCGGGGGCAACACTCGTTTGGTTGTCACTACGTCACCTTGAATCATAAAAGACGCCATTCTAACCAACGATTGGTTGAACGTCAGGACATGAGAAGGGAATTTCCGACCTGGAAAGGCCCCTCGGGCCTTCAGCGATTATGCTTGAGAACGGTATGGATAACCCGGTCGCCTTCGAAATAAACGACAAAGTTCTGGTAATGCCATTGGGTGATCGGTGGCTGGCCTACCGGGCCCTGAATCTCCATGGGCGCGCCCCAGGATGCGCGGACTGAGGACTGGCTCATACCGGAGCCCGGAAAGCTGGCCTGATCGCGATCGGCCTGGGCACCAACCGGCACCCGAACTTCTTCAGCTACCGCGGACGTCATCTGGAAAAAGGCCAGTGTGGCAGTCACTGCCAGTGCACCGAACAGGGTAGATTGTTTTCTCATTGATGGGTCTCCGTGAAAACTGGCGTCCTCGGAAGGACATGGATAAAGCGTAATATCCGAAAAAGACTAGCAAAAGTCACCCGTTTTTCCCCAGTCTACTCTTTTTGTCGCTGTCGAATCTGCCACCGCATCACATGCCGTGCGATTTGTTGGCGATCTCCGTCATCAATCCTGGCAAATTCCGTGTGAACCCTTGCTCCGCCTGAGGAATCAGGGTGTACCTCGAGAACCCGGGCAATCGCCTGTGGTTGGAAAAGTTCGGGCGGGAGGGTCATCCGGACAGCGGCCCGGTCTCCGGGTTGCCAGGCGGGGGTGCTGCTGGAGAAGGAGAGGCCGCCTTCGCTGAGGGTTACTTCCTGCCAGTCCTCAGGTTGCAACGGATTTTGCTCAAAGGCCATAATGCGCGCAAGCGTGTCCAGCTTGCCGTTCAGGGACTTGATCAGCCCGGTTAGCAGCCGGTCTCTCTCGGCTAGGCTGGCAAGCTGGGATTTTACGTCCTGGTCCAACCGCCTGAATTCAGCTTTCAGGCTTTCAAGGTGGTCACCATCGAAGGCATTCCCGTCCATTGGGGTGTCGGGTGCCAGCTTGCGGATCTCCAGGCCGATCCGGTCTTCAATGCGGTAAAAGTCCCGGCGTTCGGGTGAATAGTCCACCGGTTCGTTTGGGATGTCGGACGACTGCATCGCGGCTCCGGAAAGCTGAATTTTTATTGGTACAGAACAGTTTAGCAGTTTCCCTCCGTGCTGGAAGGTAGAAGGTACTCGGGAAAACCAGACCACGACAGACCTGAAGGTAGCAACAGGCACCTCTTCATGTTCAGACCCTTATCGTTTTACATTGGCTTGCGATACACGGCCGCCAAGCGCCGCAATCACTTCATTTCCTTCATATCCCTGACCTCGATGATCGGGCTGATGCTGGGCGTGGCGGTACTGATCATCGTACTGTCCGTCATGAACGGCTTCGACCGGGAACTCAAGCAGAGGATTCTCGGGATGGTGCCCCACGCCACAATACAGGGCGCGGGGCCCCTGGACGATTGGCAATCGGTTGATGCACGGGTGCAGGAGCATCCACGTGTGCTGGCTGCGGCTCCTTTCATTCAGGGGCAGGGTATGGTCACCGGCGGCGGGAATGTTCGTGGCGTTATGCTTAACGGCATTCTGCCGGAAGAAGAACGCACGGTTTCGATCATCGAGAATCATATGATCGAAGGTGGGTTGGATGATCTGGTGTCCGGCGAGTTTGGCATCATTATCGGTCGCCTGATGGCGGCCAGCCTGCGTCTGCAGGTGGGTGACAAGGTGACCGTGGTGCTGCCTGAAGCCTCGGTGACGCCAGCAGGGGTGCTCCCGAGGCTCAAGCGTTTCACCGTCAAGGGCATATTCAGTGTCGGGGCTGAACTGGATGGCAACTACACCCTGATCCACATGGATGATGCCGCCAAGCTCATGCGCACCGGGGGTAAGGCTGAAGGCGTCCGCCTGCTCGTGGATGACCTGTTCGCCGCACCCAAGGTGTCGCAGCAGGCCGCTGAGGCCCTGGGCGGGCGCTACTACGTATCCGACTGGACCCGCACCCACGGCAATCTGTTCCAGGCCATCCGCATGGAGAAAACCATGATCGGCCTGCTTCTGATGTTTATCGTCGCTGTGGCGGCCTTTAATATCGTTTCCACTCTGGTGATGGTTGTCACTGATAAAACCGGTGACATCGCGATCCTTAGAACCATGGGAGCGACGCCGGGGCGGATCATGCGCATCTTTATCGTTCAGGGGGCGGTTATTGGTATCTTCGGAACCATCGTCGGCACCGCGCTGGGTGTCTTCGGAGCACTCAATATCAGTGCCTTTATCTCCTGGCTTGAGGGTGCGCTTGGGCATCAGTTCCTCAGCGCAGATGTCTACTTTATCAGCTACCTGCCGTCCCAGCTGCAATGGCAGGACGTTTTCATAATCAGCGGCGCCGGCCTTGCCATGAGCTTGTTGGCAACCATTTACCCGGCCTGGCGGGCCTCCAGGGTAGATCCGGCGGAGGCGCTTCGCTATGAGTAAGGAATATTCGGCTATGGCGCATTCTGCCCCGGTGATCGACTGTCGCCAGGTGACCCGGACCTACAATGAGGGCCCCGGAAAGCTGACCATTTTTTCAGACATCTCACTGGAAGTTGCCCAGGGTGAGACCGTTGCCATCGTTGGCAGCAGCGGTGCGGGGAAAACCACCTTGCTGAACCTTCTGGGCGGGCTCGACAAGCCGTCGTCCGGCCAGATCTCTATCTGCGGTGAGGACATTCATCGGCTCTCTGAAGCTCGGCGGGCGCGGTTCCGCAACGCCCATCTGGGCTTTGTCTATCAGTTTCACCACCTGTTGCCGGAATTTACCGCGCTTGAGAACGTCATGATGCCCTGTGCCCTGGGTGGTATGGCGGTATCCAAATCGCGAGACAAGGCAAGCAGTTTGCTGGAACGAGTGGGTCTTGCCGAACGGCTGGATCACAAGCCTGGCGAGCTCTCTGGCGGTGAGCGTCAGCGGGTGGCTATAGCGCGTGCGTTGGTCAATGAGCCGGACTGCGTGCTGATGGATGAGCCGACCGGAAACCTGGATGAGCACACCGGCGAAGGCGTCCAGGCACTCATCGAGTCCCTCAGGGATCAGTTGGGCATTGCCTTTGTGATGGTAACCCATGATATGAAAATGGCCCGAAGCCTGGGGCGGGTCATGCGGCTTGAGCAGGGCCGGTTGATTCAGGAAGTCTGATCAGCCGCCCGACGGCGCCTGAGTCTTGCAGTGCGCCGCACCTGCCAGTCGGAGCGGATTTTCCTGCGCCAGAGATACTGGATGATCAGATAGGCCAGGCAAGCGGACACGGTGGCAACCACCAGGGACCCGAGATAGAGGGGAATACCGATATCCAGCAGCCGCTCGCTGATCCAGGACCAGGACAGTTCAAATTCAAAACTCAGGACAGGGCGGTCCAGGACCCAGGCGCCGATCTTGTAGTTGAAATAGAACATTGGCGGCATGGTTACCGGGTTACTGATCCAGACCAGAACAACCGACAGTGGCAAATTGGCATTGAACCAGATAGCAAAAAAAGCTGCTGCGAGCATCTGGAAAGGCATGGGAATAAAGCAGAACCAGATGCCGACGAGAAAGGCCCTGGCGACACAGTGACGGTTGATGTGCCAGAGGTTTGGCTCATGAAGAATATCGCCCAGAAAGCTCAGCGACTGCATCGCTTGCACCTTCTCTGGTGAGGGCAGATAGCGTTTCATGAACTTCTTTGGCATTGGAAGTTCTGCCTTTAAGCGGAGTTAGTAAACCGGCTCATCGGATGGCGCCGGTGTTTATTACAAACAGGAGGACAAGGATTGTCCGGAAGTATCAACCGCCCGGCATGCTCTCACGGCAAGTCCGGTTTTGCAGTAGTGGGCATTATCGCCTTCTCTTGTGGCGTCATCTTACTGTATTGGCTGCCGATACTGCCACCTCCTGAGTGGTTGATCGCCGCGATATTGCTGCCCGTTCTTGCCCTGTCCTGTGCTTTATCGCCCCTTGCCTCCCGGCTCACCGTGTTCGGCCTGGGCCTTGTTGTCGGGCTGTCCTGGGCCTCCTGGCATGCCGGAGACCGTCTCTCGGCCGTCCTTCCGGCCAGTCTCGAAAGGGAGCGACTCTCAGTCTCGGGATACCTGTGCGACATACCGTCTCCCGGAAGCTTCAACAGCTTACGTTTCAGCTTCTGTGTCACCCAGTGGCACAACCTTCCCATCGAAGCCGGACGCGAATCAAGGATGCCGGACCTGCTCAGATTGGCCTGGTACGGTCACGGGGATGCACACCTTCCCGCCCAACGCCTGCGGCTGGAGGTGATGCTCAAGCGGCCCCATGGCACCTTGAATCCTGCCGGTTTCCGCTACGAGGACTGGCTCTTTCGTAAGGGGTACCGGGCCACGGGAAGCGTGCGTAGTGTTCGGGTTGACCCGACGGTAATGTGTTCGCTGTATTGCCAGTACCGGAGTCTCCATCTATCACTCAAAACCTGGACCACGGAGCGGTTTGGTGATGCCAGGCATTTTCCACTGGTGTCCTCGCTGTTAATTGGCCATCGCGGCCACATGGAACAGAGGCACTGGGATGTCCTCAAGGCGACCGGCACCATTCACCTGGTGGCGATATCGGGGCTGCATCTGGGGCTGGTTGCGTTGGGTGCCGGCTTTTTATGCAGGCGACTGTTGCTGGCGTTGCCGGCCCGAACGGTAAGTGATCAGGCAAGACGTTGGATTGTCTTCACATCGGTTCTGAGTTGCTGCCTGGTTTACGCCCTGGCGGCCGGCTTTACCGTGCCGACACGTCGGGCTCTGGTCATGGTGGTTGCAGGCGGTTGGCTGATTCTTATGAGTCGTCAGGCGCCGGTTTGGCAGGCCTTCCTGGCTGCACTGGCGGCTGTTCTTCTGCTGGATCCCTTTGCGCCCCTGGACCAGGGTTTCTGGCTGTCCTTCACGGCTGTCGCCGTGCTGATTGCGGTGTTCTCGGCGCGGCTTGCGGGAACCGGCTCGTTGACCGGGCTGGTGCTTGCGCAGTTCGCCGTCTTCGGGGGGTTATGGCCAATTCTGGAGGTGTTTGGGCAAGGACAGCCCCTGGTTGGTTTGTTGGCCAATGTCGCGGCGATTCCGTGGGTGTCCTTCGTTGTCATGCCATTGCTGGTCACAGGCGGGTTGATTGTGGCCGTCGCTCCGGCGTCTGCCGAGCTGTTTGTGCCGCTGTTCGATTGGGCACTGGGCGTGCTCTGGTACGTGCTTGCATGGTTAGCGGAGTGGCAGGCGCCGGGCATAGAAGCGAGTGTTCCGGAGATTGTTGGTTGGGCGTTACTGACTGTGGTCCTGGTGTTTATGCCGTTTGCGAGATTTCGCCTTGTTGCGGCCCTGTTGGCGGTGTTGTGGCTGATGTACCCGGGCCCGACGTCGGTGAAAAATCCCTATTTGCGCGCGCCGGAAATACGGGTCTGGGATGTTGGTCAGGGCCTGTCGGTACTGGTCCGTCATGGGCATGAGGTGTTGGTCTACGACACAGGGCCTGCCGTTCCGGGTGTATTCTCCGCTGTTGAATCGACCCTCCTGCCCAACCTTAAGGCTGAGGGCATCAGGCGGATCGATACCCTGGTGATCAGTCACGCCGACAGCGATCATGCCGGCGGTGTATCCGAACTGACCCGGCAGATCGAAGTCGGAAAAGTCATTTCTGGCGAGCCGGCTTCCGTCAGACAGCAGGTTGCTGATCGGACTGTCTCGGGCTGCAAGCGCTTAACCCAGCAACTGGGCGGTTTGGTTCTGGAGTTTTGGCAGGGGGAGGGTGCGAAAGAAGGTAACGATGCGTCCTGTGTTCTGCGGATTTACCATCCCGAATCAGGCACCGAATGGCTGTTGCCGGGGGATATCACCGACCACATGGAAGCCCGGTATCTGGTTTATCTCGCTGATCGAGAGGAGCATCAAGTGCCGGTTACCCGAGTGCTTGTCGCGCCCCACCATGGCAGCAAAACGTCCTCCTCTGAGGCCTGGGTCAAGGCGTTGAAGCCGGACCAGGTGATCTTTACCGCCGGCTATCGACACCGGTATGGCCATCCCCATCCAACGGTTACCGCCCGCTACGACGGAATCGGGGCCGTTTCCCTGAATACAGCCTGTTCCGGCAGCATCGTGATGACTATTGTCGATAACCAATTGGCGTTAAAGGAAATGCGCCATCAGTCGCCATTCTGGATTGGCGGCCCGGGGCTTGCCCGTGCTCAATGTAAAATACCGTGACATTGCAGGTGTGGCCTCCACCGGTAGCTATGCTAAAGTAGCGCGGCTTGTAAACAATGAGGGAGACCAAGCGTGTTCGAGCTGTTGAAAGCCGGTGGCATTCTGATGGTGCCAATTGTTGCCTGTTCCATTCTGGCGCTGGCCATCATTCTGGAGCGTTTCTGGACCCTTCGCGCCTCCAGGGTAGCGCCTCCCCAGACCATTAACGAGTTATGGCGCTGGATCAAGAAAAAAGAGCTCAATGGCCGGAAGCTGAAAGCCCTGCAGGGTTCCTCCCCCCTCGGTCGTATTCTGGCCGGTGGCCTGCTTAACGCGAAGCATGGCCGGGAGATCATGAAAGAGAGCATCGAGCACGAAGCGAGCCAGGTCATTCATGATCTCGAGCGCTTCCTGAACCCCTTGGGCACCGTAGCGACCATTACCCCACTGCTGGGTCTGCTGGGCACGGTTATCGGCATGATCAAGGTATTTGCCGAGATCCAGCTGGCCGGGGTTGGCAACGCGGGCAATCTGGCGGGCGGCATCTCTGAAGCGCTGATTACCACGGCCGCCGGTCTGAGCGTGGCCATTCCGGCGCTGATCTGCCACCGCTACTTCATCCGTCGGGTGGATGAGCTGGTTGTCAGTATGGAGCAGGAAGCCATCAAGCTGGTTGAGGTAGTGCACGGAGACCGCGAAATCGACGTGGAAGGAGCCTGAACGCCGTGAAGTTCAAGCGCCAGAGAAGCCAGGAAGTCGGGGTAGACCTGACACCACTGATCGACGTGGTGTTCCTGCTGCTGATTTTCTTTATGGTTTCCACAACCTTTACCCGGGAAAGCCATCTGCAGATCGAGCTTCCCGAGTCCAGTGGTGAGCCTGCGCCGGCATCGGAAGTGCAGCAGATTGACGTGGTGATCAATGCCGAAGGGCAGTACATCCTGAACGACCGGACCCTGGTCAACAACCGGCGAGAGACGCTGGAGCGGGGTGTGCGAGAGCTGGCTGAGGGCAACAATTCACTGCCGTTTATTATTACCGCCGACGCCCGTACGCCCCACGAGTTTGTGGTTCGTGCCATGGACGTCGCAGGCCGTCTGGGATTTGCCAAGCTCAGCATTACTACCGAGCGGGAGGCTGAAAGCCAGTGAAGGTAAGCGAGCCTTTGCCTGATCCTTCGGCGGGGTTGCCAGCGGGCAGTTGGGAAACCTACAAACGCCTCCTCGCTTATGTGAAGCCCTTTCTGCTGGCTTTTTCCCTGGCGGTGCTCGGGAACATCATCTATGCCGCCGCCTCGACCGGTATGGCGGCTGCGATGGAATACGTCATTGCAGCCATTGAGAACCCGACCGACCAGAACCGCCTGATGCTTACCCTGGTCATCGTGGGGGTGTTCGCATTCCGCGGGCTGGGCACCTTCCTGAGCCAGTATTTCATCAGTTATGTCGGCCGCCAGGTCATCAATGCACTACGCAATGATGTTTTCGATCGACTGATGACTTTGCCCTCCCGTTATTTTGATGACAATGCGGCGGGTCGTCTGGTTTCCAAGCTCACATTCAACGTTGAGCAGGTGGCGGAGGCTACAACCAACGCTGTAACCATTACGCTACGGGAAGGCCTGACCATCGTCGGCTTGCTGGGCTACATGTTCTACACCAACTGGAAGCTCACGCTGATCTTCCTGGCGGTAGGGCCGCTCATCGCGGCGGTCGTAAGTTATGCCAGCAAACGCTTCCGCAAGATCAGCAAGCGTATCCAGGGATCCATGGGCGACATAACTCACGTGGCCTCCGAATCAATTACCGGCTACCGCGTTGTTCGCACCTTTGGTGGGGAAGACTATGAACGCCAACGTTTTCAGGAAGTTAATAATAAGAACCTCAAGCAAAGTCTGAAGATGGCGTCTACCCAGGCCATCAGTGTTCCGGTGATTCAGGTGCTCGTGGCCATCGCCATTGCGGGCTTGGTCTGGATGATGCTCGCGCCAGAAATCCGTGGTGAAATGACCACGGGGCAGCTTGTTGCCTTCATCACTGCTGCAACCACCATGGCAAAGCCAATCCGCCAGGTTACGTCGGTCCACGCCAAGATCCAGAAGGGTGTCGCTGCGGCCTATGATGTCTTCGAAACCATTGATGAGTCCCCGGAGCAGGATCCGGGGACTTATTCTCCAGATCGCGTTGAAGGCGACATCGAATTTGATGACGTGGCGTTCCGGTACCGCGACCAGTTGGACAACGTGCTTGAGGGTATTTCACTCAACATTCCGGCCGGGCAGAGCGTGGCTCTGGTCGGTCGCTCCGGGAGCGGAAAATCCACGCTGGTGAGCCTGTTGCCGAGGTTCTACGAGTACACCGGCGGCGATATACGGATCGACGGCCATTCGCTGCGTGATTTTTCCCTGAAAGCCTTGCGGAAACAGATCGCTCTGGTAACCCAGAATGTTGTCCTGTTCAACGACACCATCGCTGCCAATATTGCCTACGGTTCGTTGAGGGACTGCACACCGGAGGAAATCCGGGAGGCCGCCGCCAAGGCCCATGCGCTGGAGTTTATCGACCGAATGCCGGAAGGCCTGGACACGATGATCGGCGATAACGGTGTGATGCTCTCGGGTGGACAGCGGCAGAGGCTCGCCATCGCCCGGGCACTGCTCAAGAATGCACCGATCCTGATTCTCGATGAGGCCACCTCGGCGCTGGATACCGAATCTGAACGGCACATCCAGGAGGCCCTGGAAACAGTCATGAGAGGACGTACCACATTGGTTATCGCGCATCGCCTCTCCACTATCGAGAAAGCCGACAGGATTCTGGTGATGGAAAATGGACGAATTGCAGAATCCGGCCGCCATGATGAGCTTCTTGCTGCTGGCGGCGCATATGCCCAGCTGCACCAGATGCAGTTCAGCGATCAGCCATGAACGCGTTGCAATCTGCCATGAGCGCGCTGGTTGAGCGTCTCTGGTATGGCAGCAAGCGCCCGCTGGCTTTTCTTGCACCGCTGTCGTGGCTGTACCGAAGCATCGCGGAAGCCCGGCGGCGCGCTGCCTGGGACGCGCGGGATGCCTCTCTCCCGGTTCCGGTCATTGTGGTTGGCAACATCACCGCTGGTGGAACCGGGAAGTCGCCACTCACCGCCTGGCTAGTCTCTGAACTGGTATCGGCTGGCTGGCGGCCGGTCATTCTCAGCAGGGGGTATGGCGGTGATGCGGGCCAATACCCGCTGGCTGTCGCGGCGGACACCAGTCCAGACGAGGCCGGTGACGAGCCGGTGATGCTGGCGCTCAGCACCGGGTGCCCGGTGGTTGTTGATCCCCGGCGTCGACGCGCCGCAGATTATGCTCTCGAGAATAACCTCGGTGATTTGCTGATCTGTGACGACGGTCTACAGCATTACAAACTGCCCAGGGATCTCGAGCTATCGGTATTTGATGGGCGGCGGGGCATCGGCAACGGCGCCCTGATTCCCGTCGGCCCCCTGCGAGAGCCGATTTCGCGGCTTGCTTCTGTGGATTTTGTTATCGTAAACGGTAAGGAATTTTCGGAGCAGGCGCTTGAGACTTTTGCTGGCGTCGACCATCCGGCCGTCTATTCCATGGATCTTGAGCCCGCTTCCCTTGTTCACCTGAAGACGGGTGTTTCCAGGCCGGTTGGAGATCTCGATGGGAAGACTGTGACGGCGGTGGCCGGGATCGGCAATCCGGCCCGCTTTTTCGATACACTCAGAGCCTTGGGTGCAGATGTTACCGAGAGGGCTCTCCCGGATCACCATCGGTTCCGCCCTGAGGATCTGACGACCGACAATGGAGAGTTGATTGTCATGACGGCCAAGGACGCGGTGAAATGCCGGGACTTCGCGCCCGAAAATGCCTGGAGCCTGGTGGTTGAGGCCAGATTGCCGGAGCAGTTCCGGGATGCCTTTCTGGCCCGGGTTAGCCAGTGTGCCGAACCGTTAACTTCGTGATATCAAGTGAGTAAGCAACATGGATAAGAAACTGTTGGCGATGCTGGCCTGCCCGGTCTGCAAGGGCGATCTCAAGCTCAACGAGGACAGAACCGAGTTGGTCTGTTATCAGGATGCCATGGCATTCCCGATCCGGGAGGGAATCCCGGTGATGCTGGCTACAGAGGCCAGGACCCTGTCCACCGATGAGCGCCTGCACAAGCGCTGAACCCAAGTCCACCAGGGTAGATACTTCATGTCTTTTACCGTTGTGATCCCGGCGCGCTATGCCTCCAGTCGCCTACCAGGTAAGCCGCTGGCGGACATTGCCGGAAAGCCCATGATCCAGCATGTTTGTGAGCGTGCTTCAGAAAGCCGGGCAGACCGGGTGGTTGTAGCCACTGACGACGACCGGATTCGCACCGCCTGCGAGAGCTTTGGTGCCGAGGTGGTCATGACGTCTCCGAATCACGCCAGTGGCACCGACCGACTCGAGGAAGTCGCCCGGGCGCTTGGATTCGACGCCGACCACCGGGTAGTCAACGTGCAGGGCGATGAACCCCTGATTCCGCCAGAGCTGATCAATCAGGTGGCAGACAACCTTGAGTTTTACCCGGAAGCCGCCATTGCCACCCTGTGCGAACGAATTCATGACCCGGAGCAGGTCTTCAACCCCAATGTGGTCAAGGTGGTGTTTGATCACCAGGGGATGGCCCATTACTTCAGCCGGGCACCCATTCCATGGGCCCGGGACCAATGGCAGGAGGGTACGCCGCTGACGGGCGTCGACATATCCTTGCCACACAATATGGGTTACTTCAGGCATATCGGAATTTATGGTTACCGTGCTTCGGTGCTTGCACAGTTTGTCAGTTGGGCGCCTGCCCCCACAGAGGTTAGCGAATCCCTGGAACAGTTGCGGGCGCTATACAACGGTGCCCGGATCCATGTGGATGTGGCTGCCGTGAACCCGCAAGGTGGCATTGACACCGAAGCTGATCTGCAACGGGTCCGCAGCTGGCTGGAAAGGAGAGACATCGACCATGGCTGAACCGGTAAAGGTACTTTTTGTCTGTCTGGGCAACATCTGTCGCTCGCCCAGTGCCGAAGGTGTGTTTCGCTCCCTGGTGCAGCAGGCGGGCCTCGCGGATAGGGTTCACATCGACTCCTGCGGCACCGGCCACTGGCATATTGGCAAGAGCCCTGATACGCGTGCCCAGGAGGCTGCTCGGCGCCGGGGTATCGATATCAGCGGATTGCGGGCACGCCAGTTCAGTCCAGAGGATCTGGATAGCTTCGATTACGTGCTGGTGATGGATCGACAGAACCTGGCTGATATAAAGGATGTCTGGCATCAGAATGGCGGCACTCGGCCGGCACTTTTTCTTGAGTATGGTCGATCGTCACATCAGGAAGTGCCAGACCCGTATTACGGCGGTGACGAAGGTTTCGAAACCGTGCTTGATCTGATTCACGATGCGGGCGAGGGGCTGCTGGCGGATATCCGGGGGCGCCTGGCTTGAGTCAGCGGCCTGAGATCCGTGAGAACGTCGAGCTGAGGGCGCTAAACACCCTGCACGTTCCGGCCAGGGCCCGCTTTTATGTGGAGGCTCATAGCGCGGACGAGCTGGTCTCGTCATTGGACTGGGCTGCGTCCGAGGGCCTGGAAGTGCTGATTCTCGGTGGTGGCAGCAATCTGGTATTGGCCGGAGATTTTATCGGCCTGGTGCTCCGTGTGGCCATTCGTGGACGCCGCTGGGAGCATATCGAAGATCACATGGCCACGCTGGTACTTGGCGCCGGAGAGAACTGGCATGAGGCGGTCGTGTACGCGGCCCGTGCCGGTTACCGCGGCATCGAGAATCTGGCGTTGATTCCCGGAACCGCGGGTGCGGCTCCGGTTCAGAATATTGGTGCCTACGGCGTCGAACTCTGCGATTGCCTGGAATCGGTTACGGCGCTGGACCGCAACACTGGCGAGCTGGTGGTTCTGGAAAACGCAGAGTGCCGGTTTGCGTACCGCGATAGCCTGTTCAAGCAGACACCGGGCCGTTACGTGATCATCGAAGTCCGCCTGGCCCTTTCGCGCTCCAGGCCCCTGGTGCTCGGGTATCGGGATCTTCAGGAATACCTCGGTGACACGAAGGACTCCGATCTTGATCCCCTGCATGTGGCAGAGGCCGTTATGGCCATCCGGCGCCGAAAGCTGCCGGACCCGGATATCATTCCGAACGCCGGGAGTTTCTTCAAGAACCCGGTGGTGGACACCGCCACGTTTGAGTCTCTCCGGGAACGCGACCCCGATATCGTGGCGTATCCTCAAGAGCACGGCGTTAAACTGGCCGCGGCCTGGCTGATTGACCAATGTGGCTGGAAAGGGTTTCGTAACGCCAGGGTGGGCGTTCATAACCGTCAGGCACTGGTTTTGATTAATCACTCCGGCGGCACAGGTGCTGACATACTCGAGCTTGCGGAAACGATCCGCCAATCGGTGGGAGAGCGGTTCGGAGTGACGCTGGAAATGGAGCCGGGGATTGTGGGCGGTACCGAAAAACATAATCGCTGACGGCAACCTTTTGACAGGTTGCCGTCAGAACCAGGTCTGCCCGAGGCGGGCAGGGTTTTAAAGCCCTTTGCGGGGCGAAGCATTGATCAGGAAGGGGAGTGCGTCCGCCACCTGGACATCCTGTTTTTCCGCATCCCTACGGCCCTTGTATTCCAGGGTTCCTGCAGCCAGGCCGCGCTCGGACACCACAAACCGGTGCGGAATCCCAATCAGTTCCATGTCAGCAAACTTCACACCCGGACGCTCTTTGCGATCATCCAGAAGCACGTCGTAGCCGGCCTGGCGAAGCTGCTCGTAGAGCTTTTCGCCAGCCTCGGCAACCGTGGGTGACTTGTGGGCGTTAAGGGTGACAATGGCCACCTGGAAAGGCGCGATGGCGTCGGGCCAGATGATGCCGTTCTCGTCGTGGTTCTGTTCAATAGCGGCCGCGACAACCCGGGAGACGCCCAGGCCATAGCACCCCATTTCCATGGTCACAGTTTTGCCGTTCTCATCCAGAACCGTGGCGTTCATGGCGGTGCTGTACTTGTTGCCGAGCTTGAAGATGTGACCGACCTCAATACCCCGCCGGATTTCCAGGGTGCCCTTGCCATCCGGGCTGGGGTCGCCTTCAACCACGTTTCGCAGGTCTTCCACACGGTCAAGCTCTGCGTCCCGCTCCCAGTTTACCCCGGTGAGGTGGAAACCTTCACGGTTGGCGCCGCATACAAAGTCTGCAAGGTGAGCAGCGCTGCGGTCGACAATGACCGGCACATTGAGTTTAACCGGTCCGATAGAGCCTGCCTTGCACCCGACGGCCTGCTCGATTTCCTCGTCGGTGGCCATGGTCAGCGGCTCGGCCACGCCGGACAGATTTTCTGCCTTGATTTCGTTAAGGGTGTGGTCGCCACGCAGGACCAGTGCGACCAGCCCTGCGTTGCCATCTTCGTCTGCTTCTGCTTTCACCAGCAGGGTCTTCACCGTGCGGGTGGCATCAATGCCGAGCAGCTGCGATACCGCTTCAATGGTTTTCTGGTCCGGTGTGGCGACTTCTTTCATTTCCTCGGCCGGAGCAGGGCGGCTTCCAGTGGGTGCCAGCGCTTCTGCCTTTTCAATGTTGGCGGCGTACTCGCTGTCTGTGCTGAATACGATGTCATCTTCGCCGGAGGAGGCGAGTACGTGGAACTCATGGGATGCGCTGCCGCCAATGGCGCCGGAGTCTGCCTGTACGGCACGGTAATCCAGGCCGAACCGGTCGAAGATGGCGCAGTAGGTGCGGTGCATCAGCTCATAGGTTTCGTTCAGGGATTCTGCATTCAGGTGGAAGGAGTAGGCATCCTTCATGAGGAATTCCCGGGCCCGCATGACACCGAACCGGGGGCGACGCTCGTCCCGGAATTTGGTCTGGACCTGGTAAAAGTTGGCCGGCAGTTCCTTGTAGCTGCTGATCTCGTTCCGGATCAGGTCGGTAATGACCTCTTCGTGGGTCGGCCCGAAACAGAAATCCCGGCCGTGGCGGTCTTTCATTCGCAGTAGTTCGCCGCCGTACTGGGTCCAGCGCCCGGATTCCTCCCAGAGTTCGGCCGGCTGAACCGCCGGCATCAATACTTCCTGGGCACCACTCTTATCCATTTCTTCACGAACAATCCGCTCAACCTTGCGCAGGGTGCGCAGGCCCATCGGCAGCCAGGTGTACAGCCCGGCGGCCAGTTTACGGATCATGCCGGCACGCAACATCAACTGATGGCTGATGATCTCGGCGTCGGCGGGGGTCTCTTTCTGGGTGGCAATCAGGTAGCGGCTTGCTCGCATCGTGTCTTCCGTTTGTAATAAATCTGAAGTGTTAGACTAATGGACAGGCGGCGGTTTGCCCGCCGAAGCCTTTATTTGTCGTAAAGTGGCCATTATTGTACGGAGCCTGTTGCACAAGGTACAGATGATGACCGACGAATCTATTGATGTGGCCCCGCGGCGCCAGCCGGTTCAGGCGCGAAGCCGCGAAAGGGTCAACACCATCCTTAGCCATGCCGCCGCCATTTTTCACGAGACCGGCGTCGATGCGGTCAGCATGTCAGCGATTGCCAGGCAGTCGGGAATGTCGCTGGCTTCCCTGTACCGGTATTTTCCCAATAAGGCGGCTATTGTTCATGCCATTGCCGAACAGCATGTGGAGAAGATCGAGCGTGCTTTGAGGGAGCGTTTACAGGAACTGAGTCTGGTTGATGCGGTGGACGTTCTTATCGATCAGTTCTACGAGTTTTACCGTGATGAACCCCCCTATTCGGCGATCTGGAGCGGCGTGGAAGCCATGCCGGAACTCCGTAAACTGGACCTTAGAGAACTTTACACCAACGCCCGTGACCTGGATGAGAAACTCAAAGAGGAGTGCCCCAGGATACCTGAGGACCGCCGTTGGACGGCAAGCCTGCTGCTTCCAAGGTCTGCGGGCACTGTGCTGAGGCTGGCGGTGACCCTGCCAGAGGCACAGGGCCGTCAGTTGGTAGAGGAGCTCAAGTGTATGGCCCGGGCTTACGTTCGCGAGCTTGTAGCGTGAATCACGAAAGATACCCGAGGGGCAGGGCGGTACTGTCGATTACTCTGCGGAGTACAAAGCTGGAATGGACTCCACTGACTCCCTGAATACGGGTAATACGGTTCAACAGGAAATGATGGTAGTGGTCCATGTCCGGAACCACCACTTTCAGCATGTAATCGGCATCCTGGCCGGTGATCAGGTAGCACTCCTGCACCTCTGGGTATTCGGCTACCTGCTCTTCAAAGGCTGCAAAACGCTCTGGCGTGTGGCGGTCCATGCCTATGAGTATGATCGCTGTCAGTGACAGACCGAGCTTCTTGTGGTCCAGAATAGTGACGGTTCTGACAATGATGCCGGCTTCCTCGAGGGCCCTGACTCGCCGCAGGCAAGGTGAGGGAGACAGCCCGACTTTTTCCGCCAGTTCCTGGTTGGTGAGGGAGCCATCCTGCTGGATATGTTCGAGTATCCGACGGTCCATCTTGTCAATTTTGACGAGCGATTTCTGATTTGCGGTCATAAAATTCTACGAATCTCTCATATTCAGCAATTTATAGATTAGAAAATACCCCTTCCCGGTAAAGTTCGCAATCAAATACCAGCTTTATCGCGTTAACCTGTACACACTGAAAATTTCATCCCGGAAACCGCAAGGAATCACACGCATGGCTTTCGATCATCGCAAATACGTTGCGTTCAAACCTGTTGCCAAAACTGACCGGCGCTGGCCGGATAAGGTCATCGAAAAGGCGCCGACCTGGTGTGCCGTAGATCTTCGGGATGGCAATCAGGCTCTTGTGAAGCCTATGTCCGTCGCTCAGAAAACGCGGATGTTCGAGTTGCTGGTCAAGCTGGGATTCAAGGAAATCGAGATTGGCTTCCCCGCTGCCAGCCAGCCGGATTTCGACTTCTGCCGAAAGCTGATCGAAGAAAACCGTATTCCTGAGGATGTGAAGATCCAGGTGTTGACCCAGGCGCGCCCTGAATTGATCGAACGGACCTATGAAGCGTTGGCCGGCGCCCGCAAAGCGATCGTCCACGTGTACAACTCCACCTCCACCGTGCAGCGGGAGCAGGTATTTGGCCTGGATCGCGATGGTATCAGGGACATCGCCGTCAATGGTGCGAAACTGGTTCGTGACATTGCCGCCCGTCACCCGGAAACCGAATGGACGTTCCAATACTCACCGGAGAGCTTTACCGGTACCGAGCTGGATTTCGCCGCGGAGGTGATTGATGCTGTGAGCGAGGTCTGGCGGCCGGAGGAAGGGCAGCCGATGATCATTAACCTGCCTGCCACCGTTGAGATGGCGACACCGAATGTGTTCGCCGACCAGATCGAGTGGATCTGCGACAACATCAAGCGTCGTGAGCACATCAGCATCAGCGTGCACACCCACAACGATCGTGGCTGCGCCGTGGCGGCTGCAGAACTGGCGGTGATGGCGGGAGCCGACCGGGTCGAAGGTACCCTGATGGGCAATGGCGAGCGCACCGGCAACATGGACCTGGTGACCATGGCCATGAACCTCTATTCCCAGGGCATTGATCCAACTCTGGATCTGTCCGGCATGGCGGAGATCACCGAGGTGGTTGAGGCCTGTACCGAGATTTCCACCCATCCGCGGCACCCTTATGCCGGCGAACTGGTCTTTACCGCCTTCTCCGGCAGCCATCAGGACGCCATCCGCAAATGTCTGGCCCGCCGCAAGGATGGTGAGATCTGGAATGTCGCCTATCTGCCCATCGACCCGTTCGATGTCGGCCGCCGCTATGAAGAGGTGGTGCGCATCAACAGTCAGTCTGGAAAAGGTGGTGTTGCCTATGTTCTGGAGCGGGATTACAACATCAGCTTGCCGCGCTGGCTGCAGATCGAGTTCAGCAAGTTGGTCCAGAGAGAAGCGGAAACCAACGGTGGTGAGATCGACTCCCTGACCATTCATCGCCTGTTCGAGGATCGGTATCTGAAAGTCCACGCCGATTGGGCGCTGCGCTCTTACGACCTGCATCGGGACGAAGAGGGTGTTCACGCCGAGGTGTCGGTTGGTCGAGAGGCTTCTCCCATTCGCCTCGATGGTCATGGACTGGGCGCTGTTGAGGCCGTGTCGGAAGCACTGGAGAAGCGTTTTGGCATATCCATCGCAGTAGAAGCTTACGATGAATTCGCCCTCGGTGAGGGCACCAATGCCAACGCCCTTGCCTGCATCCGCTTGACCGCAAGCGATAGGCATTGCAGTGCAGCGGCACTGGCAGAAGACACGACGTCTGCAACCTTGCAGGCACTGTTTTCGGCGGTAGCCCAGGCAGTGGGCGTTGAAATGCCCAGAGAAAAAATGGAGGCGGAAGCGGCGGGCGCGTAAAACCTACCGCCCAGACGACACAAGCCGGCACGAGTGCCGGCTTGTTGATTTTCCGATGCCCGTGAGGGGCAAAGGACGGAGCGTAGACCCTCAGACCGGGGTAACGTTTTCCGCCTGCGGGCCTTTCGGGCCCTGTGTCACGGTGAACTGCACCTGCTGGCCTTCGGTCAGGGTGCGGAAACCGCTTGCGTTGATTGCGCTGTAGTGAACAAACACGTCGCTGCCACCGTCCTGAGCGATAAAGCCGAAGCCTTTTGATTCGTTAAACCACTTTACGTGGCCGGTTTTAGTATCGGACATTGATCTTTCCTGTCTTTCTGTAATTTGCCCTCACGGGACCTTCAAAATTCCACATGGAATCGTTGCTGAGAAATCCAGAGAGTACTGAGGAAGGGGCAACGAAGAGCACTTCGGCAGGACGTTGAAACGCATTCACCAAATACCGCTGTATTTTCACAGCAATTTCAGTATAGACCGACTTTGGGGGGCGTCAACGAAATTTTGCACCTTTCATGCAGGTTTTATTGTGGGCAAAAACAACGGCTTGGGATTTGATTGAACAAAAAATGCCCGCCCCCGGTTCAGTGGGGACAGGCAGGGTTCAGAGCGCCGTTGTCAGTGGCGGAATTGCTCGCTGATTTCTTCCAGTATGGCCGGGTCATCAATGGTGCTGGGCACCGAGTATTCCTCGCCATCAGCGATCTGCCGGATAACCCGTCTCAGGATCTTGCCGGAGCGGGTCTTTGGCAGTCGTTCCACCACCAGTGCCCGGCGGAAGCAGGCAATGGCACCGATCTTGTCACGGACCATCTCGACCAGCTCGTCTTCCAGTTCGTCATGGTCGATGGTTGCGCCATCCTTGATGAGGACCAGGCCGATGGGGATCTGTCCCTTCATGTCATCGTGAGCACCAACGACGCAGCATTCGGCCACCGCGGGATGGGAGGCAACGACTTCTTCCATCTCGCCGGTGGACAGCCGGTGCCCGGCCACATTGATCACATCATCGGTGCGGCCCATGACAAACACATAGCCGTCGTCGTCGATGAAACCGCCATCTCCGGAGCTGTAAAAGCCTGAGATGGGCTCGAGGTAGGTTTTGCGGAAGCGCTCGTCGTCGCCCCAGACGGTCATCATGCAGCCAGGTGGCAGCGGCAGTTTTACAGCAATCTGACCCTGCTCGCCTGCGGGCATCTGGCTGCCGTTCATGTCTACCACCTGAACGTTGTAACCTGGGGAGGGTACGGTTGCCGAGCCCGGCTTGGTGGCCATCAGTTCGATGCCCACCGGGTTGCAGCAAATGGCCCATCCGGTTTCGGTTTGCCACCAGTGGTCAAGCACTGGCAGGCCGGTGTGTTCCTTCAGCCACTCATAGGTGGCTGGATCCAGGCGTTCGCCGGCCAGGAACAGGCGCTTCAGTGAACTTATGTCATAGCGTGACAGCTGATCCGCTTCCGGATCCTCCTTGCGGACGGCGCGGAATGCGGTGGGCGCGGTAAACAGCATGTTCACCTTGTGGTCCTGAACCACCCGCCAGAAGGCACCCGCATCCGGCGTTTTCACCGGCTTGCCTTCGTACAGGATGGTGGTGCAGCCGGCAAACAGCGGGGCGTAAACAATGTAGCTATGGCCAACGACCCAGCCAACGTCGGAAGCTGCCCAATAAACATCACCGGGTTTGGCGTCGTAGACCAGCTTCATGCTGTAGTTCAGCGCAACCGCGTGGCCACCGTTGTCACGAACCACACCCTTGGGCTTACCGGTGGTGCCCGAGGTGTAAAGGATATAGAGAGGGTCGGTAGACTTGACGGGCACCGGGTTGGCCGCCTTGGCCGTTTTCATGAGCTCGTTCCAGTCATGGTCCCGGCCGGCCTGAAGATCGGCTTGCACCTGGGGGCGCTGGTACACGATGCAGGTTTCCGGTTTGTGGCTGGCCTGGTCAATGGCCTTGTTGACCAACGGCTTGTACTCGATCACCCGGGTAACTTCGATGCCGCAGGAGGCGGTAATTACCGCCTTGGGTTTGGCGTCGTCAATGCGAACCGCAAGTTCATGGGCTGCAAAACCGCCAAAGACCACGGAGTGGATGGCACCGATCCGCGCGCAGCCCAGCATTGCGATAACGGCTTCCGGGATCATTGGCATGTAGATGATGACCCGGTCGCCCTTGGTGATACCGCGGTCCTTCAGGGCGCCGGCAAATCGTGCAACTTCATCGGTGAGCTCGTTGTACGTGTAGCTGCGCTGGGTATCGGTAACCGGAGAATCGTAGATCAGGGCTTTCTGCTCACCACGTCCTGCGCGGATGTTGGCATCCAGCGCCACATCGCAGGTGTTCAGGGTGCCGTCAGGGAACCACTGCCCGTGGCCGTTGTCGGTTGGCTGCCAGATGGTTTTCGGCGGTTCGATCCAGTCAATTTTTTCCGCCTGTTCACGCCAGAATTCGTCCGGTTTGTCTATCGACCGCCGGAACTCTGAGTGGTAGTCCATACATTCCACCTCATCGTGCCTGTTGTTGTTTTAGTTCGTTTCCTGACAACTTTAGGCCGTTTGAAATCATGGACTAGTAGACCATTGGCTTAGTCTGAGGGTTCTAGGGGCCAGTTTCTTCTTCAGATTTGACTGAAGTCACCTTCGCAGTCATTTCACCTCTCGAAACACGGGCTGAAATGGTATCGCCCGGTTTAACGCCCGAGGCATCTCGGAGAATGTTCCCGCTCTTGTCGCGTACGATGGAATACCCTCGTCCAAGCGTCGCCAGGGGACTGACCACATTCAGGGTCTTCGCCGCATGTTCCAGGTTGTCGCGACGTTGTTTCAGATCCTGTCGCATTACTGAGGCCAGTCGCTCGCTCACGCGCCGGAGAGCTTCCTGACTCTCCGACAGCTGTCGGCGGGGTGACTGCATGGCCAGCCTCTGGCTCAGGTGATCGTTGTGTACGCCAAGGGTTGTGAGGCGCTGTCGGATGGCTTTCTGAAGCCGCAACTCCAATTCATCCATGCGCTGGGCTTTTTCCAGAAGCTCCCTTCTGGGGTCCCGCAGTCTCGCGCCCAGATGCCCAAGCTGGGTGCCCAGGCGCTTCAGAGCGAGGCCCATGGCAGTGGATAGTCTGAGTTCCCGCTCACGGAGCTGTCTGAGCCAGTCAGACTGATCCGGTGAAATCTTTTCGGCCGCGGCCGAAGGCGTTGGTGCCCGAAGATCGGCCACGAAATCTGCAATGGTGACATCCACCTCATGTCCGACCGCGCTGACTGTGGGAATACTGCAAGCGGCAATGGCGCGTGCAACCGACTCTTCATTGAAGCACCAGAGATCCTCCAGGGAGCCACCGCCACGACCGATAATCAGTACATCGGCAACACCGTGGTTCTGGGCAGCTTCAATGGCTCGTACTATGTCAGCAGTCGCCGCCTTGCCCTGGACGGCCGTGGGGTAGAGCGTTACCGGTATAGCGGGGCACCGCCGCGCCAGAACGGTGAGAATGTCGTGAATCGCGGCGCCGGTGGGTGAGGTGACTACGCCAATGTGTCTGGGCAGTGAGGGCAGAGGTTTCTTGCGGGCCTGTTCAAAAAGCCCCTCGGCGAGCAGTTTGCGTTTGAGTTCCTCGAATGCCTGTTGCAAAGCGCCGAGGCCCGCGGGCTCAATATGCTCGACGATGATCTGGAAGTCGCCCCGGTTTTCGTAGAGGGTCACCCTGCCGCGAATCCGAACCTGGTCGCCCTCCTTGGGAAGCGTCCTGATACGCTGGTTCATCCCCCGGAACATGGCGCATCGCACCTGGCACTTCCGGTCTTTCAGGGAAAAGTACCAGTGACCGGAGGAGGGGCGTGAGAATCCGGAGAGTTCTCCTTCAACCCATACCTGCATGAAGCTGGATTCCAGAAGGTGTCTGGCCTGGTGGTTCAGCTCACTGACACTGAGTGCCCGGGGCCGGGTGTCCTGAAGATGCGGGGTCGCCGGTCCTGATCCGTCGTTATACATACGCAATAGCCGAAAAAAGGGAGGGTAAAAATAGCGAAATTTCAAAAAGATGCAATCGAACCTTAAAAACGGGCCGGTTTACTGTCCCCGAGAGCCCCATTATAATAGATCGATTAAGGATTTTGCTTTGCTGTACCGCCGCGGGTACGGCACGGAAACTCCCAACTTAGCACGATCAAAAGGCGGATCCCAATGCTGCGAATTGCCGAAGAAGCCCTCACATTTGATGATGTTCTGCTGGTTCCCGGATACTCGGAAGTGCTGCCCCACGAGGTCAGCCTGCAGACTCAACTGACCAAGGGTATCACCCTAAACATTCCTCTTCTGTCATCCGCCATGGATACCGTTACCGAGGCGGAATTGGCCATCGCCATGGCCCAGGAAGGCGGTATCGGCATCATGCACAAGAACATGACCGTTGAGCAACAGGCGGCGGCAGTCCGCAAGGTCAAGAAGTTCGAAAGTGGTGTTGTCAAGGATCCGATTACAGTATCGCCAGACACCACGGTACGCGAATTGGTCGATATCACCATGGCAAACAGCATTTCGGGCCTGCCTGTGGTGGATGGTCACGATCTGATCGGTATCGTAACAGGTCGTGATATCCGGTTTGAAAGCCGCATGGATACGCTGGTTCGCGATATCATGACCCCGAAGGACAAGCTGGTAACCGTCAAGGAAGGCGCCTGCCTTGAAGAAGTGAAAGAGCTGCTGCATCGCCACCGGATCGAAAAGGTTCTGGTGGTCAACGACAACTTCGAGCTGCGCGGCCTGATCACCGTCAAGGATATCCAGAAGGCCAAGGATTATCCGCTGGCGTGCAAGGATGATCAGGGACGTCTGCGGGTTGGCGCGGCGGTCAGTACTGGCGGCGACACCGAAGCACGAATTACCGCACTGGCCGAAGCCGGGGTTGATGTGATTGTTGTGGATACGGCCCATGGTCACTCCCGTGGCGTCATCGAGCGTGTTCGCTGGATCAAGAAGAATTTCCCGGATGTGCAGGTCATTGGCGGTAACATTGCCACTTCGCACGCGGCGCTCGCCCTTGCAGAAGCCGGAGCGGATGCGGTGAAGGTGGGTATCGGTCCCGGTTCCATCTGTACCACTCGCATCGTAGCGGGTATTGGCGTTCCCCAGATCTCTGCGGTTTCCAACGTGGCGGCCGCCCTGAAGGAGAAGGGGGTCCCGGTAATCGCAGATGGCGGTATCCGTTTCTCTGGCGATATTGCCAAGGCTATTGCGGCTGGTGCCCACAGCGTCATGATCGGCAGCCTCCTGGCAGGTACCGATGAAGCTCCGGGTGAGGTTGAGCTGTTCCAGGGGCGCAGTTACAAGGCGTATCGGGGTATGGGGTCCATCGGGGCCATGGGTCAGGGCTCCAGCGACCGTTACTTCCAGGACGCCAGCAAAGGCATCGAGAAGCTGGTGCCGGAAGGCATTGAAGGCCGCGTTGCCTGCAAGGGTCCGATGCGTAACATTGTTCACCAATTGGTTGGTGGTCTGCGTGCTGCCATGGGCTACACCGGTAGCGCCACCATGGAAGAAATGCGTACCAAGCCCGAATTCGTGCGCATCACCAACGCCGGTATGCGTGAGAGCCACGTGCACGATGTGACCATCACGAAAGAATCGCCCAACTACCGTATCGGTTAACCATTGCCCTACCAGACGCGGCCCCCAGAGGGCCGCGTTGTTTATTCAGCTCCGAGGACTCCATGGCCCAGAACATTCACGACCACCGCATCCTGATTCTCGATTTCGGTTCCCAGTACACCCAGCTGATTGCCCGCCGTGTGCGGGAAATTGGCGTTTACTGTGAGATCAAAGCGTTCGATATTACCGAGGACGAGCTCAATGAATTCAATCCCAAGGGGATTATTCTTGCGGGTGGGCCGGAGTCGGTAACTCAACTTGGCGGTCCCCGAGCGCCGGAAGGGCTGTTTGATCGTGGCATCCCCATTCTCGGCATCTGCTACGGCATGCAGACCATGGCTGAACAACTTGGTGGCCGCGTTGCCAGCTCCGAGAAACGTGAGTTCGGCTATGCTCAAGTCAAGGTGCGGGCCAAGGGGCCGTTGCTGGCGGATATCACCGACCATCTGACACCGGCCGGTGAGTCGTTGCTGGATGTGTGGATGAGCCACGGTGACAAGGTTGTGGCCATGCCCGAAGGCTTCGAGTTGCTGGCCTCTACCGAAAGCGCGCCGATTTCTGCAATGCAGGATCTCAGTCGGAACCTGTATGGTGTTCAGTTTCATCCCGAGGTCACCCACACCCTCCAGGGCAAACGGATTCTCGAGCATTTCATCCTGAATATCTGTAAATGCGAAGCCCTGTGGACACCTGCAAAGATCGTCGATGACGCCGTTCAGCAGATTCGCGAGCAAGTCGGCAGCGACAAGGTTTTGTTGGGATTGTCTGGTGGCGTCGACTCCTCGGTAACAGCTGCACTGCTGCACCGGGCAATTGGTGATCAGCTTACCTGCGTGTTCGTGGACAACGGCCTCCTGCGTCTTCACGAAGGCGACCAGGTGATGGATATGTTTGCCAGTAACATGGGTGTAAAGGTCATTCGTGTTGATGCCGAAGACCTGTTCCTGTCGAAGCTCAAGGGCGTCAGTGATCCCGAACAGAAACGCAAGATCATCGGCAACACCTTTATCGACGTGTTCGACGATGAGGCGGCCAATATCAAGGATGTGAACTGGCTGGCCCAGGGCACGATCTATCCGGACGTGATCGAATCTGCCGCCTCCAAGACTGGCAAGGCTCACGTTATCAAGTCCCACCACAATGTGGGCGGCCTGCCAGAAACCATGAAAATGAAGCTGGTGGAGCCCCTGCGAGAGCTGTTCAAGGATGAGGTGCGCCGGATCGGTCTGGAGCTCGGCTTGCCTTACGATATGGTTTACCGTCACCCGTTCCCGGGGCCTGGACTGGGCGTGCGTATTCTTGGCGAAGTGAAAAAGGAATACGCCGATATCTTGCGCAAGGCTGACGCCATTTTCCTGGAAGAGCTCCATCGTGCGGACTTCTACCACAAGACCAGTCAGGCCTTTGCGGTATTCCTGCCGGTCAAGTCGGTCGGCGTTGTAGGGGACGCCCGTCGCTATGAATACGTAGTGGCCCTGCGTGCCGTTGAAACCATCGATTTCATGACCGCCCGTTGGGCGCATCTGCCTTACGATCTCCTCGAAACCGTTTCCAACCGGATCATCAATGAGATCACCGGCGTTTCCCGGGTGACCTACGATGTGTCGTCCAAGCCGCCCGCCACTATCGAGTGGGAATAATCTAATCTGCCGGAACAAGGGGGCAGAAGGACGCTTTCTTCTGACCCTGTTTTAGAGGGCCCGGGGGACAACAATGTCAGAGGAGCGCACTGACGAATGCTGGATGAGCCGCGCACTGCAGCTGGCGGGCGAAGCTGCAGCCAAAGGCGAAGTGCCAGTTGGTGCCGTGGTGGTTCTGGATGGCAAGGAAATCGGCGCGGGTTTTAACGCGCCGATTTCCGGTTGCGACCCCACGGCCCATGCCGAAATCCGGGCGCTGCGCGATGCCGCCGCCCGGGTAGGCAATTATCGGCTGCCCGGTGCCACGCTTTACGTTACTCTGGAGCCCTGTACCATGTGCGTGGGCGCCATCGTTCATGGTCGTATCAGTCGGCTCGTTTACGGTGCCAGTGAGCCGAAGGCGGGCGCAATAGAGTCCGCACGTCGAACTCTGGATGAGCCCCATCTGAACTGGGACGTAACGGCTGTTGGCGGTGTGCTTGCAGATCAGTGCGGCCGGGTAATCAGTGAATTTTTCAGTCGGCGGCGGGCAGAGATCCGGCGTCTGCGCAAACAACCTTCAGGGAAGGAGTAGTTCTCGCCTATGAAAGTCCTCGTTACCGGCGGAGCCGGGTATATTGGCAGTCATGTGGTTCGCCAGCTAGGCGAGGCCGGTCACGACATCGTGGTGTTCGATAACCTCTCCACAGGCTACCGCTGGGCGGTGACAGCCGGCGAGCTGGTGGTCGGGGATCTGGCCGACGAAGCGGCAATCGAAGATCTATTCTCCCGTCACCGGTTTGAGGCGGTTCTGCATTTCGCGGCCAATATTGTGGTGCCGGAGTCTGTCGCCAACCCCCTTAAGTATTACAGCAACAATACCCGCAATACCCTGAACCTCCTGAAAGCGGTCGAAAGATACGAAGTGCCCTACATGGTGTTTTCCTCCACTGCGGCCGTATATGGCATGCCGGAGCAAACGGTGCTCACCGAGGATCTGCCGCTGGCTCCGATCAACCCCTACGGTGCGTCCAAGATGATGAGCGAGCGGATGATCATGGATCTGGCCGCAGCTTCCAGCCTCAATTATGTGATTCTCCGTTACTTTAATGTGGCAGGCGCGAATCCGGAAGGGCTGCTGGGGCAGGCCACGCCCGAAGCCACCCATCTGATCAAGGTGGCCTGCGAATGCGTGACCGGGCAGCGCGAGGGTATGAGCGTGTTCGGCACCGACTACGATACCCGGGATGGCACCTGCATTCGCGACTACATCCACGTAGAGGACCTGGCCAAGGCTCATGTGATGGCGCTGGACTATATGTCAGAAGGCGGTCATTCGAAGGTCATGAATTGCGGGTATGGTCGCGGCTTTACGGTCCGGGAAGTGATTGATGTGGTCAAGGCGCAATCCGGCGTTGATTTCCCGGTTACGGAAACCGGTCGCCGCGCCGGCGACCCGTCGGCTTTGATGGCGGACAACACGCTTATCCGCCAGACCCTGGGCTGGCAGCCGGACTACGACAACCTCGAAACGATTGTCGGCACGGCCCTGGCGTGGGAAGCGATCTGGCAGAAGAAAAAAGCCGACAACACCCAATAACTCTTAACTTTTCTGTATTTGTATCGGGATTTAAAGGATGAAAATAACGATTTTCGGGACAGGCTATGTAGGACTAGTGACCGGCGCCTGTCTGGCGGATGTTGGTCATCATGTTCTGTGTATGGATGTTGACCAGGGCAAGATTGAGAAGCTCAAGAATGGCCAGATTCCCATCTATGAGCCTGGCCTGGACAATATCGTAAAACACACTGTGGAAGCCGGACGTCTTTCTTTCACAACAGATACCGAGGAGGCCGTTCGCCACGGCACGCTTCAGTTTATCGCTGTAGGTACGCCTCCGGATGAAGATGGTTCTGCCGACCTCCAGTATGTTACTGCCGTAGCCCGTTCCATTGGTGAACACATGGAGGACTACAAGGTGGTGGTCGACAAGTCCACGGTACCGGTGGGTACCGGCGACAAGGTCCGGGCTGCGGTTCGCGCCCAGTTGGATCGTCGCGGTCTGGAGCTTGATTTTGATGTGGTTTCCAACCCGGAGTTTCTCAAGGAAGGCGCTGCCATCAATGATTTCATGAAGCCTGATCGTATTGTCGTTGGTACCGACAGTGAGCGGGCTGCGGAATTGCTGCGGGAAGTCTACTACCCGTTCAACCGCAATCATGACCGGATGATCTTTATGGATCTTCGGTCTGCGGAGCTCACCAAGTATGCGGCCAACTCGATGCTGGCCACCAAGATCAGCTTCATGAACGAAATCGCCAATCTGGCAGAGCGGTTGGGCGCCGATATCGAAGCCGTACGCCGTGGTATTGGTTCCGATCCGCGGATCGGTTATCACTTCATCTACCCGGGTTGTGGTTATGGTGGCTCCTGTTTCCCGAAGGATGTCCAGGCTCTGGCCCGAACGGCGAGCGATTGCGGCTACGAGGCACGACTGCTGAACGCTGTTGAATCGGTGAACTATGCCCAGAAACACGTGCTGTTCGACAAGATCAGCCATTACTTTGGCGGCGATCTGAATGGCAAGGTCGTTGCGCTCTGGGGACTTGCGTTCAAGCCCAACACCGATGATATGCGTGAAGCTTCCTCCCGCACGTTGATGGAAGATCTCTGGAAGGCGGGTGCCAGGGTGCAGGCCTTTGATCCGGAGGCGATGGAAGAAACCCAGCGTATCTATGGTGACCAGGATGGTCTGACCCTGTGCGGCACGAAAGAACAGGCGCTTAAAGGGGCAGATGTTCTCGCTATCTGCACCGAGTGGAAAGAGTTCCGGTCGCCGGACTTCGAATCCATTGCTGCGACCATTCGTGAGCCTGTGGTCTTCGACGGCCGCAACCTTTACGAGCCGGAAATGCTGGATCGCTACGGCCTGATTTACTACGCCATTGGCCGTGGCCGCACCCAGTTCCACTCCGAGTAAACCCGGAGAATCGGAGGATGAGCATGAGCGAACCGTCAGTTTTCCGGTTACACGAGCGACTGAACGCCGATACGATTGGCCTCGGAAGCAGCTCGCTTTGTGAAATCCGATTGATGAATGACAGCACCTGGCCTTGGGTGCTGTTGGTGCCAGCGGTCGCCGGGATCCGTGAGATCTACCAGTTGTCGGCGGACCAGCAGCACCAGTTGGTCCGCGAGTCCTCCGCGCTCAGCGAAGCCATGATGGATGTCTTCGGCGGCGACAAGATGAACGTCGCGGCCCTTGGCAACATGGTGCCCCAGCTTCATCTTCATCATATCGTACGATTTGAGGGCGATCCGGCGTGGCCGGGCCCGATCTGGGGCAAACAAGCGCCGGTACCCTATACCGATGCCGAGCTGGAGCAGGTTCGGCAAAGACTCGAGCCCGTGCTGGCCGAGCTGGAATCCGGCGTTTAAAGCCAGTTCAGATTACTGGCGCTTCGCCAGAGTCTGGGAGCCGACCAGAATCATCCTGAGCTCGGTTTTCAGCTTGGCCTTCAGCTCCTCACGTTCCCTGGCCGTTGCGTCCAGTGCCTCGGCACCCTGGTTGAACACCAGCGTCACCATGGCTTCGGCCACCAGCCTTGCTTCGGAAAGTGGTCTGCTCTGTTCATCGGCAATCCGCCGAAGATCGTCCGCCAGTTCGGTGACAAAATGATCGATCTCCGCCTTCACCGCCGTCCGGAACGGCTTGGATACCCCGGTTCTTTCCCGAAGCATCAGCCGGAACAGGTTTGCATTGTTGCCCAGGTACTCCATGAAGGTTTCAACGGACGTGGAAATGGCGCTGCCACCGTCCCGGGCAATACGCTTGCGGGCCTGGCGCATCAGTTGCCTCAGGGCAACACCGCCTTCGTCCACCAGAGCCAGCCCCAGCTCATCAAGCTCCGCAAAGTGGCGGTAGAAAGACGTGGGGGCGATGCCCGCCTCTCGGGCAACTTCCCGCAAGCTCAGGCTCCCAAAGCCCCGATCCGCACTCAGTTGCGAAAGCGCCGCATCCATCAGTGCCCGCCGGGTTTTCAGTTTCTGCTCCGCTCTGGTGGCCAAGTTCAGACTCCATCTGCCGGTAAAAAAGAAGCATTCTAGCTGGCTGCCAACCTGCAGTCATCCGACCGCTTGATTTGCGTGCCGGCACGCCTGATTTTCACCGCCATTGTGTTTATAATGGGCGGCTTTTCCGCTATGGTCGCAACATTTTTGAGCGGGCACGAATCAAGGTAGCGCCGGGTGTGGTGGCTCTATACGAAACCTTGCGGAGCCATGGATGGCGGAGCAGAGCTTACAGGGACGTATTCACAGCGTGTTTTGGATAGAGCCACCACAGCCGGTGCTGAACCTATGGCACCAAACATGAACACATCAAAAGTAACGGGAACCGGTATGCGCAGTCATTATTGCGGTGGGATTAACGAATCTCACATCGATCAGGAAGTCACACTTTGCGGATGGGTCCACCGCCGTCGTGACCACGGTGGGGTTATCTTCCTGGATCTGCGGGATCGGGATGGTATGTCTCAGGTGGTTGTCGACCCTGATACCCCTGAGAGCTTTGCGCTCGCGGAAAAAGTCCGTAGCGAGTTCGTGATCAAGGTAACCGGTCGGGTGCGTCGCCGTCCTGCCGGCACCGAGAACAACAACATGCCGACCGGGCAGGTTGAGCTTCTTGGCAAAGAGCTGAGCATTCTGAACGCCGCAGCCACGCCGCCGTTCCCGCTGGATGAGCATGTCGATGTTGGCGAGGATGTGCGCCTGCGCTACCGCTTTGTGGACCTGCGTCGTCCGGAAATGATCAACCGTCTGCGTTTTCGTTCCCGGGTAACCAGCTATATCCGCAACTACCTCGACAGCAAGGGCTTCATGGATGTGGAGACCCCCATCCTGACCCGTGCCACGCCGGAAGGTGCGCGAGATTACCTGGTGCCGAGCCGTACCCACGAAGGCTCCTTCTTCGCGCTTCCGCAGTCTCCCCAGCTGTTCAAGCAACTGCTGATGGTGTCTGGTGTTGACCGTTACTACCAGATTGCCAAGTGTTTCCGGGATGAGGATCTGCGTGCGGATCGTCAGCCAGAGTTCACCCAGGTAGACATTGAGGCCTCTTTTATCGATGAAGAGACTTTGATGAAGCTGAACGAGGATATGATCCGCTCCCTGTTCAAGGACGTGTTGGATGTTGAACTGCCGTCCTTCCCGCAAATGCCGTATGCCGAGGCAATGCAGCGCTACGGCAGCGACAAGCCGGACCTGCGTATCCCGCTGGAGCTGCTGGATGTGAACGATCTGGTTGAAGGCGTGGACTTCAAGGTCTTCGCCGGTCCCGCCAAGGATCCGAAGGGGCGTGTGGCGGCACTGCGTGTGCCGAAAGGCGGCGAGCTGACTCGCAAGCAGATTGACGACTACACCAAGTTTGTTGGCATCTACGGTGCCAAAGGCCTTGCCTATATCAAGGTCAATGACCTGTCCAAGGGCGTTGAAGGTCTGCAATCCCCGATCATCAAGTTCCTCGGTGATGACGTCGCTCTGGCCATTATGGAGCGTGTGGGTGCCGAAGACGGCGACATTGTTTTCTTTGGTGCAGATAAGACCAACGTGGTCAACGAGGCCCTGGGCGCATTGCGGATCAGGATCGGTCACGATCTCAACATGCTGACGTCCGAGTGGGCGCCGCTCTGGGTTGTCGATTTCCCGATGTTCGAAGAAACGCCGGACGGAAGCCTGACCGCGATTCACCACCCGTTCACGGCTCCCTCCTGCAGCCCGGAAGATCTGGCCGCAGACCCCGCCAATGCGTTGTCCCGTGCCTATGACATGGTTCTGAACGGCACCGAGTTGGGTGGCGGTTCCATCCGTATTCACGATGAGAAAATGCAGGAAGCGGTGTTCCGTATCCTGGGTATCGGTGAAGAGGAAGCCCGTGCCAAGTTCGGCTTCCTGCTGGATGCCCTGAAGTTTGGTTGTCCGCCCCATGGTGGTCTGGCATTCGGCCTGGACCGCCTGGTCATGCTGATGACCGGCGCTACGTCCATCCGTGACGTTATCGCATTCCCGAAAACCCAGAGTGCCACCTGTCTGATGACCCAGGCGCCGGGCGAAGTGGATGAGAAGCAGCTACGTGAGTTGCATATTCGTCTGCGCAAGCCGTCAAAGCCGGTTGAAGGCAACAAGGCGGAAGCCGGTGAGGGCAACGCGTAAGTCAATGATTTAAGGGAGGAGCTGTATGGCGGGTCACAGTAAGTGGGCCAACATCAAGCACCGCAAGGCGGCACAGGATGCCAAGCGGGGCAAGATCTTCACCAAAATCATTCGTGAGCTGACCGTGGCCGCGCGCCAGGGCGGGGGTAATCCCGATGACAACCCCCGTCTGCGCGCGGTCATCGACAAGGCGCTCACCGCGAACATGAAAAAAGACACCATCGAGCGCGCGGTAGAACGTGGCACCGGTGGTGGCGATGATGACAACTACGAAGAGCTGACCTACGAAGGCTATGGCCCAGGTGGTGTGGCGATATTCGTGGAAGTCATGACCGATAACAAGAACCGCTCGGTCGCTGAAATCCGTCACGCATTCAACAAGATGGGTGGCAATCTCGGTACCGACGGATCGGTAGCCTACCTGTTCAGCAAGCAGGGCATCATCAGCTACGGTCCGGAGTGGGAAGAAGATAGGCTGGTGGAAGCCGTACTCAGCGCCGGTGCCGAAGACCTTGCGGCCCAGGAAGATGGCTCCTGGGAAATCGTAACCACGCCCGAGCAGTTTCTGGACGTCAAGGAATCTCTGGTCAACGCCGGGCTGGTCCCGGACAATGCCGAAGTAACCATGGTTCCGTCCACGCGGGTTGAGCTGGATCGCGACGGCGCGGAAACCATCCTCAAGCTCATTGATATGCTCGAAGATCTGGACGATGTTCAGAATGTCTACCACAACGCGGATATCTCCGGCGAAATCATGGAATCACTTTGACCAGTCAGGAGCATTGATGTGGCGATAATTCTGGGCGTAGATCCGGGGTCACGAATTACCGGTTACGGCGTCATTCGGGCCGATGGTCGTCACATCGAGTACATCGACAGTGGTTGTATTCGGGTGGGTGAGAAGCCCATGGCGGAGCGCCTGCAGACCATCTTCCAGAGCCTTGCCACCCTGATTGGCGAGTACCGGCCGGAAGAGTTTGCCATCGAGCAGGTGTTCATGGCCCGCAATCCTGACTCCGCCCTGAAGCTCGGCCAGGCCCGTGGTGCGGCCATTGTCAGTGCCGCCAACAGTGGCTTGGCGGTTCATGAGTACTCGGCCCGGCAGGTTAAACAGGCGGTTGTCGGAAAGGGCGGTGCTGACAAGTCCCAGGTGCAGCACATGGTTCAGGCGCTGCTCTCGCTCTCACGCAAACCCCAGGCGGATGCGGCCGATGCTTTGGCCATTGCCCTGTGCCATGCCCACATGAGCCAGAGTATTCTGCGGGTGGCCAGTGGCACCGGAAAGGTCCGAAGCGGTCGGGTGCGACAACAATAAACCGCTTCCAATAGCGACAGGAGATTGAGCTTGATTGGTCGTATCCGAGGTATTCTGGTTGAAAAGGCTCCGGGCCAGGCGTTGGTGGAATGCGCCGGCCTGGGGTACGAAGTCGACATTCCCTACACCACCTTCTTTCACCTGCCGGAAACCGGCGATGAAGTGACCCTGCACACCCATTTTGCCGTCCGCGAAGATGCCCAGAGCCTTTATGGCTTCGCTTCCCGTCTGGACCGGGACCTGTTCCGCCTGCTGATCAAGGTGAATGGCGTTGGCCCGAAACTGGCGGTTGGCATTCTTTCGGGTCTGGATGCCCAGCAGTTCATTCGCTGCGTCGAGAACCGGGACTCCGCCTCACTGGTCAAGCTCCCCGGCGTTGGCAAGAAAACCGCAGAGCGGCTTCTTATTGAAATGGCGGACCGGATAGGGCAACTTGAAGGGCAATTTGTGCCAACGTCGCCCGAGACGACAGGGTTGGGGCAAGTGGACGGACAAGGTCCGGTTGGCGGCCCGGCGGCTACCGAGGAAGCGGAAGCCGCACTGATTGCCCTGGGTTACAAACCCCAGGAGGCCGCCAAGGCCATCAGCAAAGTGGCCGAGGAGGGCATGAGCAGCGAAACCCTCATCCGTCTGGCCCTGCGAAACATGATACCGGCCTGACCGCCAGAACCTGTCGTGAACCTGTAGAGAGCGTAACGTGACACCTGCTAACCCCTTTGTACAATTGGGGCTGCGCTGGAATAGCGGGTAAACGTGAGGCACGATGTTGATTCCCACACTATGGGTGATGCCATGATCGAATCCGACCGGTTGATCTCGGCCCGGGCCGGTGAATACGAGGAAGTACAGGACAGGGCCATTCGCCCGACCTTGCTGGCTGAATATGTTGGCCAGCCCACGGTCCGTGAGCAGATGGATATTTTCATATCCGCCGCCCGTGGCCGCCAGGAAGCGCTGGACCACGTTCTGATCTTTGGCCCGCCCGGTTTGGGTAAGACAACGCTGGCCAATATCATCGCCAACGAGATGGGCGTTTCCATCAAAACAACCTCTGGCCCGGTGCTTGAGAAAGCCGGGGATCTGGCGGCCATGCTGACCAACCTCGAGGAAGGTGACGTTCTCTTCATCGACGAGATTCACCGTCTCAGCGCCGCCGTCGAGGAAGTTCTTTATCCTGCGATGGAAGATTACCAGCTCGACATCATGATTGGTGAGGGCCCGGCGGCCCGATCCATCAAGCTCGATCTGCCACCGTTCACCCTTGTCGGGGCCACTACCCGTGCAGGGTTGCTGACATCGCCCTTGCGGGACCGCTTCGGGATTGTGCAGCGTCTGGAGTTCTACAACACTGAAGATCTCACCAGCATCATTCTGCGCTCCGCACGGCTTTCTTCGGTAGCCGTTGATGAAGCAGGCGCGTTTGAAATCGCGCGTCGGTCGAGGGGCACGCCGCGGATCGCCAACCGGCTTTTGCGTCGGGTCCGGGATTTTGCGGAGGTCCGTTCCGACGGTCGGATCACGTCTGACATTGCCGATCAGGCACTGAATATGCTCAAGGTAGATAATCAGGGCTTCGATCATATGGATCGGCGTCTGCTGCTGGCGATGATCGAGAAATTCGACGGTGGACCAGTGGGTGTTGAGAGCCTTGCCGCCGCCATCAGCGAGGAACGCGGCACCATTGAGGATGTGCTTGAGCCCTTCCTGATCCAGCAGGGTTACATGGTTCGGACCCCGCGGGGACGGATGGTGACCTCCAATGCCTATCAGCATTTTGGTGTTATTCCACCGAAGTCGGGCAGGGAGGATGATCTTTTTGGTTGAACAGGCGCCAGAGGCAAGGTTCGAGCTGCCGATCCGGGTCTACATTGAGGACACCGATGCCGGCGGCATCGTATTTCACGCCAAATACCTCCATTACATGGAGCGGGCGCGAACCGAATGGGTACGCAGTTGCGGCGTTGGCTTGAGGGCAGGGCTGGCAGACAACATCAGTTATGTTGTACAGCGCCTGGACATTCATTATGCGGTAGCCGCAAGGCTGGATGATGAGCTGCTTGTCACAGCCGAACCGGTGGCTTTTGGCCGGGTCTGGATGGACTTTCGCCAGCGTGTCCTGCGGGCCGCCGACCGCAAGGTTTTGAGTGATAGCAATGTCCGGGTTGCCTGTGTTGCGCTCGATACTGGCCGCCCCCGGCGTTTGCCGGAAAACATGCAGGAATTGCTGGCCAGGAATGTCCAGCCGATTGAAACGATAAACAGAACGAGCCAGGAGTAAGAAGTGGATTCAGAACTTTCAGTCTGGTACCTCATTGCAAACGCCGGTGTCCTGGTACAGCTGGTCATGCTTTTGCTGGCCCTGGCGTCGATCATGTCCTGGGCGCTGATTTTCCAGCGTCTGCAGGTATTCCGCAAAGCCAAGCGGGCCCAACTGGCGTTTGAAGAGCGGTTCTGGTCCGGTATGGATCTGGGCCAGCTATACCGGGAAGTGAATGCCGATCCGACGCCGTTCTCCGGCATGGAATCCCTTTTCCGCGCCGGTTTCAAGGAATTTTCCCGGTTGCGTCAGCAAAGCCGGGATGCCGATGCTGTTATGGAGGGTACCCAGCGGGCCATGCGTGTGGCGTTTTCGCGGGAGCACGAGCGGCTTGAGGCAAGCCTCCCGTTTCTGGCTACGGTGGGCTCCACCAGTCCGTATATCGGCCTGTTTGGTACTGTATGGGGCATCATGAATTCGTTCCGCGGACTTGCTCAGGTTCAGCAGGCAACGCTGGCCACGGTAGCGCCCGGTATTTCAGAGGCCCTGATTGCGACCGCCATGGGTCTGTTCGCCGCAATACCGGCGGTTATCGCCTACAACCGTTTCTCGGCCATGTCCGATGCTCTGTTGAAAAACTATGAAACCTTCGCCGATGAGTTTTCCAGCATTCTCCATCGTCGGGTGCACCAGAGCGAAAAGGGTGCCGCATGATGGCACGGAAATTCATGGGCGGGGATCAGCTTAGGAGCGCTGCTTTATGAAAGGCATGGGAATGATGCCGGAGAACAGGCGCAAACCAATGTCGGAGATCAACGTGGTTCCGTACATTGACGTCATGCTGGTGCTCCTGATTATCTTCATGGTCACCGCGCCGATGCTGACCCAGGGGGTCAAGGTTGATTTGCCTCAGACCACCTCGGACCCGATCCAGGCAGATAAGGACGTAGAGTCCATCATTGTTTCCGTGGATGCGAACGGTGCTTACTACGTCGAAATCGGTGATGAAGGCAGTGACCCCATGACCCTGGCGGATTTGCGGGAACAGATCTCCAAGATTCTTTCGCAGCGGGCTTCAAGTGAGATTCTGGTTCGTGGTGATGAGAACGTTCCCTATGGCACCGTTGTCAGATTGATGGCGGAATTACAGGGTGCCGGGGCGAGCAGTATCGGCCTGATCACTGAATCACCCCGGGACGACAATTGATAGTGGTGCGGGCAGGAGTGTTGTGAGAGATCACGAGCGCGAAGTTACCACAACCGGCATGGCACCGTGGAAATCACCGGTGGCGCTCTCGGTAACGCTGCATGCGTTGATTCTGGGTATCGCGCTGGCAGGTTGGTCCTGGACCAGCACCGACCATGAGCCACCTCCCAGAAGCATATCGGCGCGGTTGATTACCCAGCAAGAACCGGAGCCGAGCCCGGTTGTCGAACCGGACGATCAACAGAAACGCGATGAGGAGCGTCGGGCCGAGGAGCAGCGCCGTCGGGAAGAGGCCGAGCGGCAGCGGCAGGAGGAAGAAGCCCGTCGTATTGCCGAGCAGGAGCGCCAGAAAGAGCAAAAGCGGCTGCAGCAACAGAAAGAGCAGGAGCGTCAGGAAGCCGAGGCGAAGGAACGTGCAGCACAGAAAGCGCGTGAAGAAGAAGCGGCGCGTAAAAAGGCGGAAGCGGAGGCCAAGGAGCGGGCTCGCCAGAAGGCGGAGGAAGAGAAACGCCGTCAGGAAGAAGCCAGACGAAAAGCCGAAGAAGAGAAGCGTCGGCAGGAAGAGCAGAGGAAGCGCGAAGAAGCCGAACGCAAGCGACAGGAAGAACTGGCCCGCCAGGAAGCAGAGCGTAAACGTCTTGAGGCGGAGCGGAAGCTGCGTGAACAGCAGTTGGAGGCCCAGGCGGAGGCGGCTCAAAGAGCTCGTGAAGAGGAAGCTCGTCGCCAGCAGGAAGCAGCGGCCGCGAAAGCCCGGGAAGCGCAGATGTTGTCGGAGAGCGAGAAGTACCAGGCATTGATCCGGGAGCGGTTGAGCCAGGCGTGGTATCCGCCATCCTCGGCAACGGAAGATATGACTGCGCGGCTTCAGATTACCCTGTTGCCAACCGGCGAGCTCGCCGGAGTGCGTCTGGTCAGTAGCAGTGGCAACACTGCGTTTGATAACTCCGCTCTGGGGGCCGTGCGTTCACTGAGCCGTTACCCGATACCCAATGATCGGGATACCTTTGAACGGTATTTCCGACAGTTTACGATTGAATTCAACCCACGCCGGTTGAGATAAGGATACGGATAACACCATGACATATCGGATTTGGTATAAACCGTCCAGAATAGTGCTCGCCGCTATCGCCCTGATCTTCGTCGCAGTTTCAGGTGCCCGTGCCGAGCTGTTGATCCGGATTACCGAGGGTGCGGATTCCGCCATTCCTGTGGCAGTGGTGCCCTTCGCTGAATCCGGACAGATGCCCGCTGGAGACAAGGTCGGCAGCATTGTCCAGGCGGATCTGACGATGACGGGGGAGTTTCGGACCCTGCCTCCGGAAAAAATGCTGAGCCTGCCATCGCGGCGGGAAGAAGTGTATTTCCGGGACTGGCGTCTGCTCGGTCAACGCTACGTACTGGTCGGTTCGCTTACCCGAAGTGGTGACCGTGTACAGGCCCGGTATGAACTGTTCGATGTAAACCGCGAAGAAAGGATTCTAGGGGAAACCGCAGCTGCACCGGCTTCCAATATGCGTTCTCTGGCGCACCACATCAGCGACAAGGTTTATGAGGCCATCACCGGCGTACCTGGTGCCTTTTCCACGAAGCTGGCGTATGTAACGCTGGATACCGCTAATGGCAAACCCCGCTACCGCCTGCAGGTGAGCGATGTGGACGGCAAGCGTGCCCGTATTCGTCTCGAAAGCCAGGAGCCCATTCTGTCCCCGGCCTGGTCACCAGACGGAGAAAAATTGGCCTATGTGTCTTTCGAAACTGGAAAGCCGGTTATCTTCGTTCATGAGCTCGCAACCGGCCAGCGCACCAAGGTTGCAGATTTTCCAGGCCTGAATTCGGCACCCGCCTGGTCTGACGATGGCCGATCGCTGCTGATGACCCTCTCGAAGGATGGCAACGCCGAAATCTACCGGATGAATCTGGATAGCCGGCAACTGACCAAACTCACCAACCACTGGGCCATTGATACCGAACCGAGCTACGACGCCAGTGGTGAGGGGATTTTCTTCACCTCGGATCGTTCCGGCGGGCCCCAGATATACCACATGGAAACACCGGGTGCCGAGCCCCGTCGTATCACCTTCGGCAGCCGCTACAACGCTCGGCCCAGGCCGGACAATGACGGCAAATATGTCTATTACGTTCACCAGCGGGATCGGGCATTTCACATTGCCCGTACCGAACTGAAAACCGGGGAGGAGACCATCCTTACCCGCACGGAGTCTGATGAGTCTCCCAGTGTTGCGCCCAACGGCCGGATGCTGATCTACGCTACCCGGCAGAACGGAAGCAACGTGCTTACGGTTATTTCTGCGGATGGCGGGGCAGCCTACAGCTTGCCGGCATCCGAAGGCGATGTCCGTGAGCCGGCCTGGGGACCTTTGGTTCGCTGATCGCCGGATTTAATAGGCGTCGGCAATGGTTCAACTGATCATGTCACTCAACTGAAAGGAAAAAAGTATGAATTTCTCGGCTCAATCAAAAGCGTTTGCACTGTTGCTGTCCGTAGGCCTGGTAGCTGGCTGTAGCTCCACCGGCGGTACCTCCGAGGAAGGCGGTGAGTACGGTTCCGATGTCGCTGCTGTCGATCAGGAAGGCGGTTCCACAGTTTATGGTGGTGATGACCAGGGTGGAGTATCTTCTTCTGCCATGACTGAAGAAGAGCGCATGGCCGCGCGCGAACAGGCGGAGCAGCAGGCGCTGCGCGAAATCACCGTGTTCTACTTTGATTTCGACACTGCTGAAATCAAACAGGAAGCCCGGGACGTGCTGGTCGCCCATGCTCGCTTCCTCGCCAATAACCCGGGTCAGAATGTGCGTATCGAAGGTCACGCTGATGAGCGCGGCACCAAGGAATACAACCTGGCCCTGGGTGAGCGTCGTGCCAACGCTGTTCAGCGTTTCCTGATCGTCAATGGCGCTTCACGCGGCCAGCTTGAAACCGTAAGCTATGGTGAAGAGAAGCCGGCAGTGATGGGCTCCAGCGAGAGTGCCTGGGCCCAGAACCGTCGTGTAGAACTCGTATTTGAGTAATCACACAGGACCGACCATGAGAAAAATCCTCATGGCGACAGTGGTGCTGCCGCTTGCCCTCGGGCAGGCGGGAGTCGCCCTGGCGCAATCAGCCCAGGACTCTCAGCGCAACGCCAATAATAGCCAGGCGACGGCTGAGCTGTTCTACATGATCCAGCAGCTTCAGGGTGAAGTCCGCAGGCTTCAGGGCCAGGTGGAGGAGCAGAGACACCAGATCGAACGCCTGCAGCAGCAGGGGCGCGATCGCTACATAGATCTGGACCAGCGTATTCTGGATCTCTCGGAGAAGGTGGCGTCCCAACCTGCTCCCGCGGCAAGCACAACAGGTAACGACTCGACAGCTTCCGGACCAGCGCCGGCAGCAAGGGAATACCGTCAGCCGGGTGCGGAAGAGCGCAAGGCCTACGAACAGATTCAGGACCTGATCCGAAACCAGAAAAAATACGATGAGGCCATCAGTCGGATATACGAATTTATCGATGAGTATCCGGAGGGTGATCTGACGGTCAATGCCTACTATTGGCTCGGTGAAGTCTATCTGGTCAAGCCGCAGCTCGAGCAGGCAAAACAGGCGTTCACCATTGTTGCCACCCGTTTTGCCGATCACCGCAAGGCACCGGATGCCGTCTACAAGCTGGGCGTTACTCATGACCGTCTGGGGGAAGAAGAGCAGGCACGGCGCAGCATGCAAACCGTGATTGAGGATTACCCGTCCAGCAGCGCTGCGGACCTTGCCAGGAAGTTTCTGGAGTCCCAGAACAGCTGATTGCCGGGCGTGGCAAAAATGTTGAGAAACCTGAGAAAAAGGGGTTGATCAACGGCCAAAAATCATTACTATATGCGCCTCGTTTGGGTCGTTAGCTCAGTTGGTAGAGCAGTTGGCTTTTAACCAATTGGTCGAAGGTTCGAATCCTTCACGACCCACCAAATAACAGAAACCTGCGGGTTTTTGTGAAAAAAGAGCCTCCGGGCTCTTTTTTTTTGCGTATACGTTCCTACCTAGGTAAACAGGTAACAGAAATCGCAATCACAACTTTGTGATAGCACTGTTTCAGAAACATGAAAGCCGGGTATGAGTGCTATAATCTCCCGGTTAACGCAGCACAGAGACGCAGTAATGACATACGCTGAAGATCGTATCCTTGTTCAAGAACACCTGGCCCATGCCGCCGAGCCGAAGCCACTTAGCGAGGACGAAAAGTCCGAGCTGGAGGCTCGGATCAAGTTGGCCCTGCAGGAACAGGATGCGGTGCTTGTGGCCCATTATTACACCGATCCCGATATTCAGCGCCTTGCTGAGGAAACCGGTGGCTGTGTTGCGGATTCACTGGAGATGGCGCGGTTCGGCAACCAGCACCCGGCCTCGACTATCGTGGTTGCAGGCGTGCGCTTCATGGGTGAAACCGCCAAGATCCTGAACCCTGAAAAGCGCGTTCTGATGCCAACCCTTGAGGCAACCTGTTCCCTGGATGTGGGGTGTCCTGCCGACGAATTCGCCGAGTTTTGCGATCAGCACCCGGACCGCACGGTTGTGGTTTACGCCAACACATCGGCGGCAGTGAAGGCGAGGGCAGACTGGGTGGTCACCTCAAGCTGTGCCCAGGCGATTGTTGAAGATCTGGATGCTCGGGGTGAAAAAATTCTCTGGGCGCCAGACAAGCACCTGGGACATTACGTCCAGAAAACCACCGGCGCGGACATGCTGCTCTGGGACGGCTCCTGCATTGTTCATGAGGAGTTCAAATACCGTGGGCTGGAGGATCTGAAGGCCCTGTATCCGGACGCCGCTGTATTGGTCCATCCGGAATCCCCCGACGCGGTAGTTGAGATGGCCGACGTTGTCGGTTCAACCTCGCAGCTGATTCACGCGGTCCAGACCCTGCCCAATGAAAAGTTCATCGTTGCCACCGACAATGGCATCTTTTACAAGATGCAGCAGCTGGCTCCGAACAAAACCCTGATTGAAGCGCCCACTGCCGGCAATGGTGCTACCTGCCGGAGCTGTGCCCATTGCCCCTGGATGGCCATGAATGGCCTTCAGAATTTGCTGCAGGTGCTGGAGGAAGGCAATCAGGAAGTGCTTGTGGATCCAGAGCTGAGGGAGAAGGCCCTGCAGCCGCTGCAACGCATGCTGGATTTTACCGCGAACATGAATCTCAAGGCGGCAGGTAACGCCTGATCAGCTGTTGGCGCGAGCGTGGAGGCGGCTGGTAATTTCTGCCAGCCGCTCAGTCACAATCTGCCGTTGTGGTGCGCCCGCTGGCAGCTTCTCCTGCGCCTGCCTCAGCTGACGCTGAGCAGACTCCAGATCCCCCATCAACACGTCGTACTCTGCCCGTGCGCGATGCACGCCGACGATGTTCCTTGCCATCCCCTCGGCCTCGGCCAGTTTAAGCCATAAGTGTTCCTGCCCTGGTAACTGGCGGGTCAGTTGTTTAAGGTATTCAGCCGCTGCCGCGCCGTTACCGTCGGCTATTTCGGTTCGGGCCAGGGTGTGGGTGATCGGGTAGTTCCCGGGATTTCTCGCCAAAGCGTCTGTCAATATGGCCCGTGCCTCGTCCACGCGATCCTGGGCAAGTCTGACTTCTGCGAGAGTTACCTGGAAAGTGATTCGTCCCGGATTTTTGGTCAGCAGATCATTCAGTATTTCCACTGCCTTGTCGTATTGCCTGTCCTCCAGGTAGGCCACTGACAAACCATACCGGATAGCGTCGTTTCTCTGGGCATCCGGTCGATCCAGGTACGCCTCGAAGGTTTCCACGGCAACATCTGGCGATGGGGCATAGTGCACCTGCAGCCGGCTGCGCATCAGGTGATATTCCTGCCCGTCCCGGATGTTTTCGTCCGGATACTGTTCGGCCCGGCTGCGGGTGTCGGCAACACGGCTCTGCGTAAGCGGGTGCGTGGAGAGATATTCAGGCAGACGGTTACCCTGCATGCGGTTCTGGCGCATCATGATTTCGAACATTTCGGGCATTCCGCGAGGATCCATGCCCGCGCTGGCCAGAATGTCGAGCCCGACCCGGTCGGCTTCCTGTTCATGAGCCCGGCTGTAAGCCAGCATATTCTGGGCCGCGAGAGCCTGGGTTCCGGCAATGGCGGCAAAACCGATGTCCGACTGGGTGACCGCCGACAACACAATGCCGGCAATCATGCCCGCCAGAGTGAGCGGGGCACTGGTTTCCTGCTGCTCCATACGGCGGGCAAAATGCCGCTGGCTGAGGTGGGCAAGCTCGTGGGCCAGAACGGAAGCAAACTGTTGCTCCGTTGCGGCGTTCAGGAACAGGCCGCCATTCACCCCCACAATGCCGCCTGGTACCGCGAACGCGTTGATGGCAGGGCTATCGATCAGTGCGAGGGTCAGGTTTCGGTCCTGCAGAGGCGCAGAGGGAACCAGACGATAGGTAATGGCGCTCAGGTAATCATAGACCAGGGGATCGCTGATCCGGGGTGCCGACCGACGGATAGACACCATCACCTGCTGACCGATATCAGACTCCTGCTGGCCGGCAATAAGACCTCCGCCGCCGCCACCGATGCTTGGTAGCCTGCTTTCCTGGGCATGAACCGGCAGGGAAACAAGCAGAATTGCCAGCAGGGCAGTTATGGCCAGTGCCGGTAGCGTTCGGGAGCGGGTTTGGTTCTCAATCATGTAGTGCCGGGTGCCTGTGGTCTGAATCGCCGGTTTGACAGCGGTTTGCGATAAAAAGTTCGGATCTTCAGCTTGAAGAGTATTGTGATGCAATACATTATCACTGTCGGCATAATGCCCGCTTGTTAAATCCGCTTATTATTTTGTGATGGTGTGTCGCTAGTATGGTTGATCGAACGCTTGATGCCTCTGGGTTGCGCTGCCCGATGCCGCTGCTGAAAACGAAGCTGGAACTGAACAGCATGGCGCCCGGTGAAGAGCTTGAGGTGATTGCCACGGATTCCGGTTCCGCCCGGGACATTCCGGCCTTCCTGGAGCTGTCCGATCACAAGCTGATGAGCAGTTCTGAAGCCGCCGGGGAGTACCGGTTTGTGATAAAGTGCGGCGGTTAAGGATTCGGAGCTGTAAATGATCAGGACACTACGCGGTCTCGCACACAAATACTTCTCGGATGAAGAAGCGGTCATCCTGTTCCTGATACTGGTAACGGGGACCATTTTCGTTATCTGGTTCGGCGCCATGCTTGCGCCCGCCATTGCCTCCCTGATCATAGCCTTTATTTTGCAGGGCCTGGTGACCAAGCTCAACAAGCTGGGGGTGCCGGAGACTGTATCGATCATTGGGGTATTCCTGGTCTTTCTCGGTGTGCTTGTCGGATTCCTGTTTGGACTGTTGCCGCTGATCTGGACACAGCTGAGCAATTTGGCCGGCGAGGCACCACGCATCATCCGGGAGCTGCAATCCTATCTTGAGTTGCTGCCGCAACAATATCCCCATCTGATTTCAGGGGAGGCCGTCAGCACCGTTTACAGCCAGGTGAGTACCGAAGTAGGGCACATGACCCAATGGCTGGTGTCGTTTTCCCTGTCCAGCATTCCGGACCTGGTGGCGCTCCTGATCTACATGGTGCTGGTACCGATTCTGGTGTTCTTCTTCCTGAAAGACAGGGCGGTGCTGCTCAACTCCATTGCCCGGCTTTTACCGCCCCAGCGCCCGATGATGTTGAAGATCTGGCATGAGGTGAACCTTCAGTGTGCCAACTATGTCCGCGGCAAGGCGGTTGAGATCCTGATCGTTGGGGGCACCACCTACGTGTCCTTCAAACTGTTGGGCATGCCTTATGCGGCACTGCTCTCATTGCTGGTCGGGCTAAGCGTTGTTATCCCCTATATTGGTGCGGCTGTTGTGACCATCCCTGTCGCTGTAATTGCCCTGTTTGCCTTCGGGTGGGGCAGCCAGTTTATCTGGGTGATGGTGGTCTATGGTGTTATCCAGGCGCTGGATGGCAACGTACTGGTCCCGATTCTGTTTTCGGAGGTGAACAACCTTCACCCGGTTGCGATTATCGTCGCTGTTCTGTTCTTCGGGGGTATCTGGGGGCTGTGGGGTGTCTTCTTTGCCATTCCACTGGCAACCATGCTCAAGGCTGTGTTTGCTGCGTGGCCGGTAAAGGAATCGGCGCCGTTGGCTGAAACCGGGGATGCCTGAAAGGCGCTTAAAGCGCCTTTACAGCCTCGAGAACCTCGTCCGCGTGGCCTTTGACCTTCACGCCACGCCATTCAGCTCTCAGTACCCCGTCCTTATCGATCAGGAAGGTACTGCGGTCAACGCCCATGTACTCCTTGCCGTAGAGCTTCTTGAGCTTGATCACGTCAAAGAGGTTGCACAGGGCTTCGTCCTTGTCTGAAATCAGGTGGAAGGGAAACTCATGCTTGGCCCGGAAGTTCTCGTGGGCTTTTAGGCCGTCCCTGGATACGCCGAGAATCACGGTATCCAGTTCTTCAAACTGTTTCATCCGGTCCCGGAAGTCCTGGCCTTCGGTGGTGCAGCCGGGTGTGTTGTCTTTCGGATAGAAATAAATCACCACATTGTGACCCTTCAGACTATCGAGCCGAATACTCTGGTCTCCGGTTGCCGGTGCTTCAAAATCCGGAACGGGTTTGTTTAACTCAACGGATGGCATGACATCTCCTTTAATTCCCTTGTGTCAGTTCGTGCCCAACATTACCATATCGGTTTTATTCGGACGGAGCTTTTATGATTACGGGTAGCCTTGTCGCACTGGTCACGCCCATGCATCCAAACGGTGATATCCACTGGGAGGATCTGGACAAGCTGGTAGACTTTCATATTGAAAACGGCACGCACGGCATTGTTGCTGTGGGCACCACCGGCGAATCCGCAACGCTCGACCCGGAAGAGCATTGCCAGACTATTGGCCACATCATCAAACGCGTTAATGGCCGCATCCCCGTCATTGCGGGCACGGGCGGTAACAGCACCCGTGAGGCCATTGAGCTGACTGCGGAAGCCCACAAGCTTGGAGCTGATGCCTGCCTGCTCGTTGTTCCCTACTACAACAAGCCGACCCAGGAAGGCCTGTACCAGCATTTCAAAGCCATCGCCGAAGCCGTCCCCGGCATGAACCAGATGCTGTACAACGTACCGGGTCGAACCGCCTGCGACATGCTGAACGAAACCGTCCTCCGGCTTGCCGATATCCCGAACATCGTGGGTATCAAGGACGCCACCGGCAATATTCACCGTGGTGCTGAACTGATCGAAGCGTTGGATGGCCGTCTGGCGGTCTATTCGGGTGATGATGCCACCGCAGCGGAGTTGATGCTGGCCGGTGCCAAGGGCAACGTCTCTGTGACTGCCAACGTGGCTCCGAAGGCAATGGCCCAGCTTTGCGAGGCGGCCGTGGCTGGAAACCGCGAAGAAACCGAGCGTCTGAATGAGCTGCTCATGCCTCTCAACCGGAAGCTTTTCCTCGAGGCGAACCCGATCCCGGTGAAGTGGGCGTTGTATCGGATGGGGATGATTGGAGAGGGCATTCGCCTGCCGCTGACACCGCTCAGCGAAAAATTCCATAGTGAAGTGGAAGATGCCCTCAAGGCCTCAGGTGTACTCTGAGTTTGCTTAAAACATCCCAGCCCCGGAGTAACCTGATGCAGGTTCGAAAAGGAACCGGTAATACCCTGATGTTCAAACCCGTTGTTATTGTATCCGGGCTGTTGCTTCTGGCAGCAGCTTCGGGATGCAGTCTCGTTGAAGACCGTTCCGAACGCTATGTGAATGCGACGGAAGGGAAGCCACTGGAATTGCCGCCAACCGCTGACGATTCCCGCTTCAGCCAGACCATGCCAATCCGTGATGTCCAGCCGGCCGATGCCAGCAAGATGTATCCGTCCGATATACCGCGCCCGCCGGACATGACCTCGGACATTCTGGACGAGAATTACGTCATTGAAGAGCTTGATGGCCGGCTCTGGCTGTTGGTCAACGATGTGCCGGGCAGAATCTGGCCGGCGGTGAACAGCTATCTGTCCGAGCGTAGCCTGGGTGTTGGCTTCGATAGTCCTCAACTGGGCATCCTGCAGACGGAACTCGCCAACTTCAGCAAACGGGCGAGGGATCTGGTTGAGCTTTCCGACAACCCGTCTGCCGGCGAGCAGAAGGTGGTCCTTCAGTTCCGTATGGCGCCCGGCGTTCGCCGCAAGACCACCGAAGTGCAGGTGCGTAAACTGGAAGTTCCGGATCAGCCGGACGAGCTGATTCCCTGGAGCGGAGTATCCGATCCCTCTGAGCAGCAACTGGAGTTGCAGAGACGGCTGTTGTCCGACCTCGGTGACTTTCTCAGGGCCCGGGAGGAAACCAAATCCTTTTCCCGGGCGGCATCCGGAATGGTCAGCGACCCCCTGGTTCGCCTGATCTCGGAAAATGATGAGGCCGTGGCGATCCGTATGGAGCTCGATTATGGCCGCTCCTGGGCAGAAGTAAGCCGCGCACTGACGGATTCGGGTATTCCCGTTGTTGACCTTAACCGCAGTGAAGGCTGGTTCCACGTCGACTTCCGCACCGAAGATGAGCGGGATCCGGGCTGGTTTAGCTGGTTCAGCGACAAGGACGAGCCGCGGCATACCCACACAGTGAGCCTCAGTCAGCAGAGCGACGCTATTGTCATCTCTGCCGAGGAGGTTCCGGACTACAGCGGCAGCCGTACGACGCCGGATCTGCTCGCGCAACTGTTCGATTACCTATACTGATTCAGGAAGAGGCCGCCCCGGGGCGGCCGCTTTTCGGAGAACCCCAATGGAAAAACGCGAAGAACTTTACGCCGGCAAGGCAAAATCCGTCTATCGCACCGACGATCCCGAGCGGTTCGTTCTGGTGTTCCGTGACGACACATCCGCCTTCGATGGCGAGAAAAAGGAACAGCTCAATCGCAAGGGCATGGTGAACAACAAGTTCAATGCGTTCATTATGGAAAAGCTTGAAGCGGCGGGCGTCCCTACCCATTTCGAGGGACTGCTGTCGTCCACCGAATCGCTCGTGAAGAAACTGGACATGATTCCGGTTGAATGCGTGGTTCGTAATGTCTCCGCCGGCAGCCTCTGCCGCCGTCTTGGCGTAGAAGAAGGGCAGGAGCTGAATCCGCCGACCTACGAACTGTTTTTGAAGAACGACGCGCTCCACGACCCCATGGTCAACGAATCCCTGGCCGTCAGCTTTGGCTGGGCTGCCGCGGATGAGCTGGAGCAGATGAAAAAGCTGACCTACCGGGTAAACGACGTACTCAAGGCACTGTTTGACGACGCCGGCATGCTGCTGGTGGACTACAAACTGGAGTTTGGTCGCAGTGAAGGCAAGATCGTGCTGGGGGACGAATTCAGCCCGGATGGTTGCCGTATCTGGGACAAGGAAACCCGCAAGAAAATGGATAAGGATCGCTTTCGCCAGGGTCTCGGGGAAGTGATTGAAACGTACGAAGAAGTCGGGCGCCGTTTGGGAATCCAGTTCGACTGATCGAAACAGACAACAAATAGAAGGTGTGTCATGCGTAAACTGATGCTTGCTGTAGGTGGTTCACTGATCCTGGTGGCGCCGATGTCACAGGCAGACGTGGTTGGTCTGGGTGCCAGCGTGAGTTATTGGGATTCGGATCTGTCCGGTCAGGCGGCTAACAATGGCGATGTGGTTGATGTAGAAAATGACCTCAACCTCGATAGCGATTCAAATGCCAATGCGTCCCTGTATCTTGAGCACCCGGTGCCAGTGCTTCCCAATGTTCGATTGAATTACACGGTAATCGAACAAAGTGGTCGTGGCCGCGTGGGCGCCTCAGGATTTGTCGGTATTCCGGGCAACGTTGAAGTCCAATCCGATTTGGATCTCGACCAGCTGGATCTGACCCTTTATTACGAAATTCTGGATAACTGGGTGAATTTGGATCTCGGCATTACTGCACGTGATCTGTCGGGCGAATTGGTTGTTCAAGACACAAACGGTCTCTTTAGCCCGAGTGAAACCAAAGTGGACGGTGTGATTCCCATGGGCTACCTGGCAGCACGCTTCGACCTGCCGCTCACAGGTGTTTCCGTGGGTGCTGAGGGCAACTTCATCAGCTTCGACGGCGATTCACTGCACGATTTCAACGCTTACGGTCAGTACGAAATCTCACTGATCCAGTTCCGTGCGGGCTATCGTCAGATGTCCATTGATTATGAAGACGGCAATGACCGCCTGGATGTCGAGATTGGCGGCCCGTTCGTGAGTGCAGGGGTTTCGTTCTAAGGACCGTATTCCGTTCAAGGAGAGGCGCTTGAAGATTCTTGTGACCGGCACCGCCGGGTTTATTGGTTCACACCTGGCCCATCGCCTGCTTGATCGGGGCAATGAAGTCATTGGCGTGGATAACGTTAACGACTACTACGATGTGAACCTGAAGGAAGCGCGGCTCAAGCGCCTAACCGACAAGGCCGGCTTTACCGAAGTCCGCCAGGATGTGTCAGACCGCGCCGCCATGGAAGCACTGTTCGCCGAGCACAAACCGGAGCGGGTGGTGCACCTGGCGGCGCAGGCGGGCGTGCGGTATTCGATTGAGAACCCACATGCCTATGTTGATGCCAACCTTGTCGGCTTCATGAACATCCTCGAAGGTTGCCGGCACAACAAGGTCAAGCACCTGGTGTATGCCTCGAGCAGCTCGGTATACGGCGCCAACGAGACCATGCCGTTCTCGGTGCACGACAACGTCGACCATCCCCTGAGTCTCTACGCAGCCTCCAAGAAGGCGAACGAGCTCATGGCCCACACCTATAGTCATCTGTACAACCTGCCAACAACGGGCCTGCGGTTCTTCACGGTCTATGGTCCCTGGGGCCGGCCGGATATGGCGCTGTTTATCTTTACCAAAAAGATCCTGGCTGGAGAGCCCATCGACGTTTTCAATCATGGCCACCATCGCCGGGATTTCACCTACATTGACGACATCGTCGAGGGCGTGATCCGGACGCTGGACCACGTTGCCGAACCAAACGGTGAGTGGAGCGGAGCAACCCCGGATCCCGGCACCAGCAAAGCGCCTTATCGCCTCTACAACATCGGGAGTAACAACCCGGTTGAGCTGTCCCGCTTCATCGAGATTATCGAGGAGCGAGTCGGGAAGAAAGCCCAGAAAAACCTGCTACCGTTGCAGCCGGGCGACGTGCCGGCCACCTACGCCAATGTTGATGACCTGATCGACGATGTGGGCTACAAGCCAGCTACCCCCGTAGAGGAGGGTATTGCGCGGTTTGTGGATTGGTATCGAGACTTCTACAACGTATAAAAGAGGGCCAGCAACTGCTGGCCCTTCTCGTATCTGGGACTCGAAAATGGAGTACTGGCGATGATAACAGTGTTAAAAAGATGGTTTCTGGTAGCCGCGCTTATCGGCCTGACCGGCTGCACCGGTCTTCCAGAGGGTATTGAGCCAGTCTCCGGTTTTGAGAGTGACCGTTACCTGGGTACCTGGTACGAAATCGCCCGCCTGGACCATTCCTTTGAGCGCGGTCTAACCAATGTTCGTGCGGAATACAGCCGTAACGACGACGGCAGCATCGAGGTAATCAATCGCGGTTATAACGGCGAAAAAGAGACATGGGAGGAAGCTGACGGCCGAGCGGTGTTTGTGGAGGATAAAAGCACAGGCCACCTGAAGGTGTCTTTCTTCGGACCCTTCTACGCTTCTTACGTGGTGTTCGAGCTGGACAGGGAAGAGTATTCCTATGCCTACGTGACCGGCTACAACCGCGACTATCTCTGGTTCCTTTCGCGCACACCGGAGGTTAGCGAAGAAGCGATGGCGGCGTTCAGGGATCGGGCCGCGGCGGAAGGATTCAATCTGAATGAACTGATCCTGGTAGAGCAGGAAAAGAAACGCGAGGAGCCCTAGGGTTGCCCACCTAAAGCGGTCTGAACTCCTCCAGTCGAGCGTACTTGGTAAACCGATGGCCATCCCAGTAGAGCGTATAGTGGCCAGCCTGAACAACGGGTGTCGTTGCCGGTGGTCGGAACAGGGCAATAGCTTCTGCTCCGGGGTTGCGGACCGAATTATACAGAACCCCGAATTCGCCAGCGTTCAAAAGGTCAGCGGCGATTTTCTGTCCGGGTTCATAGTTGGTTTCGTGCATGTATTGAGGCTGGTTTCGAAGGTCAACCAATGGTTTTGCCACATGGCCACTGTAACAACGGACCACCGCCGAAAAATCGTTCCCCACACCAAAACCCCGCCATACACTGCCGGCATGGTAGACCCACTCCCGGATCGCCGTTTCAACGGAGTCTCCAGCATAGTAAGCCCCACGATTTCTGGTATTGAAACGCCCCGTTGCGGGGTAGCAGAAGGACGCCATGACCGGGCTCCAGCCGGGTCCGGCACGGAAATCCGCCTTATCGACGTAACGGGGCCAATGAGCAATGCGGTCGCTGGTGGCGGATTCCAGTTCCGCCAGAACCATGGAGTCCGGGCTTTCAAAGCAGTCGATCGGAGGATGCTTGCTATGGATGACCCGATGATGCTTCCATTCAGGCTTTATACGATTCAACTCAGACTCCCTGTCTTTTCAACTTTTTCAGCCGCGCATCGCGTCCAGGTTCCGGCGAACGTAATAGAGCGCATCCATGGAACCTTGCTCAAGCAGGTAGTCTCGGATCGATGTGCCCTGCAAGCCCATTAGCTCGATCGGTGTCTGGAACCACTCGTACGCCAGTTGCTCATGTCCGGTCGGACTAAGCAATGTCAGGGCCTTGTGAATGCCCAGGAGCAGACTGATTCGATCCATGGTATCCCGGGAAACTTCCACTTGTTCGCCACGATTGATCTTTTGTTGCCAATCTGTGAGCGTCCTGCGACGAATGCCGCCAAGAAGGATCCCCAGTTGATCCATAGTCAGCCCCCAGAGTTCCCGGTGTTCAAATAACCAGCGAAGTCCTGCTGTGCTATGGGTAGCAGTCAGTACAAGCCCGGCATTCGTGGGCGGGTTAATGTCCAATGGTTGGTGGTGTTTCAAGCCAAGCATGGCTGCCTCTCCCGGGCCCTTTGCATTTATAGGCCCATCACTGAATAAGTCTATGGTGAAAGTATAGGCTCTTCACTGAGGCTGAGCAATATTGCTCTCAGGAGAAAGGAGTGCGCGGATATGCGCAAATTCCGAGTGGCGGTTCTCCTTAACGAGGTAAAAGACGCAGGCAACCCGGGCAGAAGAAAATTGCAGGCACAAAAAAAGCCAGTTCTTACAGGAGATGTAAGTAACTGACTTTCTTCGCAGGAGTGGTAGGACCACCCAGATTCGAACTGGGGACCTCTACCATGTCAAGGTAGCGCTCTAACCAACTGAGCTATGGTCCTGTGTCCTGCAACGGGGACGAAATATACTGATTCAGCCGGTGCCGGTCAACCACTTTTATGCGGTTTTCCGGCTCCGGAGTTTATCCTTGATGACTTTGCTCAGAACTGCCCAGCGGTTGACGATCAGTGCTGCGAAGATGAGGCCGCAGCCGGCCAGTTGAATACTGGTCATTGTCTCGCCAAACCAGCCTGCGGCGAACAGGGCGACCCACACCGGTTCCAGTACCAGAATGACTACACCATGGCTGTTTGCAGACAGGCTCTGGGCCAGTGTCTGAAGCAGGAAGCGGCCAGCGGTTCCAATGACGGCACTGGCCACCACCCACCAAACCAGGATTGGCGAGAGGCTATTCAGCGTAGGCAGCCAGGGCTCCATAATCATGGACTCGATCAGGGTCAGCATACCTACCGTGAGCAGCGCAATGGCTGTGAGGGGCAGGGCGGGTACCCTATGCTTTTCCACGGTCTTCCCCAGGCGGTTTGTCACTGTTCTCTGGTTGGCCGCCCGGGTATTGAGGTTGAAATACAGGGCGAAAATCGTCGCTGCCATGACAAAGAAAATCTGGCCGGCTTCCGGGCGGAAGCCGTTTTCCAGGGAGAGCAACGCGAGCCCGGCAACGGCAATGGGAATTGCCAGCCAGGTGCTTGGCGGTTGGGCTTCCTTGAATACCAGGCGGGCAATAATGGGGACAATCACAACGCCCAGGCTGGTCAAAAAGGCGCCTTCGCCAAGGCTGGTCCCATGAACCAGACCCATCACCCAGCAGGTCATGGCCGTGCCGAATACCAGGCCAACACCCACGCTTCGACGAAGTTGATCAAAGCTGAGCTTCATCAGTGCGCGGCGAGCGAAAAAGGCGAGCACCGTTCCGGCAATCAGAAACCGGGCTGCCATGAACATCAGCGGCGGCATTAGAAGTACCGCTTCCTTGGAAAACATCCAGCTGATGGCCGCGAACAGGGTTACAACAACCAGGAGAAGATCGGATTTGTGGGTGTCAGACATCGGTTTTCGCTTGCCGGAAATGAGTGAATAAAACGGGGAAAGCGAACCAATGTATAGTTTGCGAACTAAAAAGGAAAGATGGGTAGAACTACCGAGGTGATAAGTGAGATTGGGGTCAGAAGAAATTTTCTTCTGACCCCCTCTTCTGCATGCTGCGTAAGTGTTCAGTTATTGAGAGTTGTGTAAACCAGATTGGACATGTCGGTCTGATCTGAACCGGGCACCTCGATGTAACGGTCACCGGAACCCCACCACTGCCACCATGCACGCTTGTTGTAAGTGCGGCTGGCGAAATCAACCTGCAGGCCGCCAAGGGTGGTGTTGTTGACCACGGGAACGGAGATGTTGCCTGTCTCAGAACCAAGCACACCACTGTGGGTGACTCCCTCGTTCATCAGCACCGGGTAGTGATTGAAGTAGAGAGCGCCCGGACCATTCTGGCTGGTTACCTTGCCCGCAAGGCTGATGCTGGAAGAGCAGGAATCAATGCCGGCGGCGGAGGTTGCACCACAGGCCGAGTGGGTGGGTACCACGCCGTCGTCAGTGCCGGCAATGAACGGCTTGGTGATCCCGCCATAGGAGGAACCACCAGCGACGAAGCGCAGCCGGGGGATAGAATTCGGGCTCACCGCCAGGTTGCGCGCTGCGTTGGTCTGCAGGTCGTTGACCACACCGAGTTTGCCCGGCTCCGGTTCAATGCCGGTGAAGGCCTCTACTGCAGCCCTGAGGGGCCAGTTGTACCAGCTGTCGTTGTAGGCAAGGCTCAATGCAAGATTCGCCAGTTCAGTGCCACCTCCTGCTCCTGAATAATCCAGGGTTGCCAGGATCTTCAGAGGTTGGAGGCCCTCGGACTGAAGCCACCGAGCCTGGTTCTCGAGCAGATAGCGGGTAACCAGATCACCGGTGGAGTGGGAGACGACAATGCAGTAGTCATTGCACAGCCCTTGCTGACTGATCTGACGCATCTGTTCATAGGCCTGCTGGGCAATGTCACCTTCAACGCGTCCGTCGCTGCCCCAGTCAATACGGGCTTCTGCTCGGGAGAGCCAGAAGGTGCGCCAATAGTCCTCGCCAGCGCTTTTCACTTCCTGGATGTTGGCGGGAGGGTTGGCCAGATCTTCCTGCTGGAACCCGTGTACCAGAATCACATTGTGCCCAGCCAGTTGGGCCTGGGCGGTGCCGGCAAACAAACTGCCGGTGATGGCAACCGCCAGGGCGGTTTTACAGGCACTTCCGATCTTTGTTGTTTTCATAGTTGCTCCGTCCTTGCTGAATTATTGTTGTCACAAGACGTTTCTCCGCCGGCATGGCGGTACAACCCGGCGTCAGCCGGCCCAGAGCAGCAGCTCTGGCATCAGAACTTGTCGGCAAGCTGCCGGAGCAGTGCCGCCCGTTGTTCCGATTCGGGGTTCACCGCCGGCGTATCGGTAAGACTGTCGAGGTCCGGCGGTGTGAATGCGTAGCCCTCGTCGGGGCCGAACGCGTAATTGGTTCTGTCACCTGGCTTGGCGGGGAGCTGGCGAATCTGCAGGTTCTTCAGCTGAAGCTGACCGTCCACAGTCCGGTTTGCCAACACCGTGCCGTGAGCCTTGAGGTTGATGGTGTTTGAAGTGCCGTCCAGCCTTTTTTCCATCTGCAATTGGGCAACCGGGCGCTGCCCCACGAAAAGCTGGGCTGAAAGTGCGTAAAAGCCGGGGGCCTCAGGTGAGAACTTTACGGGGATAATCAGATTGTTGCCGCTGATGCGGGCATCGCCCAGCCCTTCGAAGTCTCCCAGGTAGGGTTCGATGGTCAGGCTCGAGGCATGGCGAACCGGTTTGCCATCAAGTCGGGCTTCCACGATCAGGCGGTACTCTCCCGGTGATTCATCGGCAGACAGAACGCCCTCGAAGTAACCCGGCGACCCTGCTTGTTCCAGTGTGGTGCTGGCGACGGAATCGCGGCTTTCTGGTTTTTCCAGGGTTGCAGACAAAGCGCGATCAACCACCTGTGGGCCCTGTATGGCCGCTGCAACAAGAATTTGCTCGCCCTCGGTAAACCGGTACTTCTCGAGCGTGACAGTGAACTCACCGCCACCCTCCAGCGGCAGGCTGATCGGCTCGTAGTGATTGCCACGATAAGCGCTGGCCTGTTCCGGGCTCAGAGGCACCGACCAGGCAGGGTAGCGGGTGGATTCAGCGTATTGCTCGGCAACGCTGGCCAGCATAAATCCCAGGGCGTTGTCGGACGGTGGCTCGGGTTGCTTAGCGCGCTCCGACGGTTGCCTTGTTGTCGTTGGGCTCTGAGCGGGCCGGGACTCGTTCGCGCCGGGCGGTTCCGCGAGCCAGCTGAAACTGGCGCGATTGTCGGCAGAGAGCATGTACCCTGTGCCGAACACGCCGGCGGTTACCAATGTCAGAATCAGAAAAGCCTTACCGGGCATGCGGCAGGTCCCTTGTTTATTGTTGTTCTTTTAAACATAACGGGATTTGCGCCGCAGCCCAAAAATCCGGCCTGATTGTGTAACAGAATGTGTCCGTGTTGTGCGGCAGGTCACATTCTTGTTGACCTGACGGCATGCCTGGAAATCAGAGCCAGCCGGACTCCCGAATTGCTTCGAATCCGAAGTGCAGTTTCACTTCATCGCCGACCATTGCTTCATCGAGGCCGTAGGTCATTCCCCATTCACTGCGTTTAAGCGTTGTCGAAGCACTGATGCCAAGGGTGTATTCCTCGTGGCCAAAGGGATAAACGTCAGCCTTGTTAAGGGTTACGTCCAGTACCACGGGTCTGGTCTGGCCGAGGAGTTCCAGGTCGCCTGTTACCTTACCGGTATTCTCGCCGGTGGTTTCGAAATCGGTAACGGTGAAGGTGATCTCCGGATGCTCTTCGCTGTCGAGGAAGTCTTCATTTCGAACGTGCTCGTCTCGTTTTTTGTGGTTGGTAAAAACGCTGTCACTCTGGAACACCAGTTTGCCGGATTTCAGTTCCCTGGCTTCCTCGTCATAAACGAACTGACCTTCAACTTCCCGGAACATGCCCATTACCGGGGCATACCCGATGTGCATGATCTCGAAGAACATCGAGAAATGCTCGTCATCGACGACAAAGTTCCTGGGCTCGGCCATCGCCACCGGGCTCAATACAAGGGCCGCAGGAAATGCAATGGCAATGTGGGCAGGGGTTTTCCTGTTATTGAACATCATGGTGATGTCTCCTCTGGTAAAGCCAGTGAATATCGGTAACAAATGACCACACAAGCAGCGCAAGAGCGGTTGCAAGCGTGGTACTGGCAAACAGCGTGTTGACCGGCGGCAGTACTGCCACCAGCAGGGTAACGATCTGCCAGACACAGACTGTCTTTCGTCTGAAGCTGTCCGGCAGGGGAGCGTTCAGCCAACTCAGGATATAGCTGGCAGCGACAAAGGCGTAACGGATGAGGCCCAGAGCAAGCACCCAGATGCCGGCCTTGCCCAGCGTGAGAACAGCGATGCTTAGCCCAAGGATGAACAGGGCATCCAGCTCCATGTCGAACCGGGCGCCGAAGTCACTCTGGGAGCCGGTGGCTCGTGCGACCTTGCCGTCCACTCCGTCCAGAATCAGTGCCAGCAGCGCCATCCAGCCATACAGCCAGAGACTGTCAGTCAACTGGCCGGCGAAGGGCGCCAGGGCCACGAGAACAATCACCAGGCAGGCTCTGAGAAGGGTTGCCCGGTTTGCCCAGCCGAAATCCCGGGCTTCTGGCCAGTAACGAGTAACCAGGCCACAAACGCCAAGGTAAAGCGCTGCGGCCAGCACGTAAAAAAGAGCAGGGGGCGAGGCAAGCCAGCCGGTGGCCAGGCAAAGCAGGGCGGCAAGACCGAAACCCCAGGCAAGGTCGAGCGGCAGGGGAACCTTTTGCGCAACTGAATGGCCGTTAGAATCCATCACTGAACTCCAGCGTATAGGTTTGCAGGCATCAAACACCCCGGATGCGCTGTACACTGACTATAGTTGATGTGTGTGAGTGTGCTTACGAGCATTGACCGCGTTCAGACCTCAAGGTTCAGCTCGTGCAGTTCGGCGGGCAATGTCAAAAGAATCGCTGCCAGGATAGGAGTTCCCTTTGCAACGTGACCCCGAGATTCCCGATACCAAGACAACAGCTCGTGCCTGGTGGGTAACCGGAGCCGGTAAGGGCGAGATTCAGGATACGCCGCTCGAGCCACAAGGTAGCGATGAGGAAGAAGAGCTGGTTACGGTTCAGGCTCTCTATTCGGGCATCAGTCGGGGTACCGAATCCCTGGTTTTCCATGGCCGCGTTCCCAGGAGTGAATACTTGGCAATGCGGGCTCCCTTTCAGGATGGCGATTTCCCCTGGCCGGTGAAGTACGGCTACGCCAGCGTGGGTGAGGTCATCGAAGGGCCTGTAGAACTGGTCGGGCAGAAGGTGTTTTGCCTGTACCCGCACCAGGATCGCTACCGGGTGCCGGCGTCGGCGGTGACGCCCTTGCCGAAAAAACTGCCCGCTGAGCGAGCGATTCTTGCGGCGAACATGGAAACCGCGGTCAACGGGCTATGGGACGGTACACCGGCGGTCGGGGACCGCATTGCCGTGGTTGGACTCGGAGTGGTCGGTCTGCTCGTTGCCTGGCTGGCCAGCCGTATTCCGGGCACCCGTGTAACTGCAATCGATACGAATCCAGAAAGACAGACCATTGCAGAACAATTGGGGCTGGATTTCAGCAGCGAATCCGGCGCTGACGATCACGACCTGGTGATTCATGTCAGTGGCCATCCATCGGGCCTGGAGACGGCCCTTGGACTGGCTGGACAGGAAGCGACCATTGTTGAAATGAGCTGGTATGGAGATCAACCGGTACCCGCACCATTGGGGGCCGCATTCCATCCCCGGCGGCTCACGCTAAAATCCAGCCAGGTGGGCCAGATCGTACCCTCACGAGTTCCGCGGTGGGACTATCGCAAACGTCTGGGCCTGGCCTTGGAATTGCTTCAGGACGAAGCACTGGATGCGCTTATTACCGGCGAGTGCCGGTTCGATGACCTGCCAAAATCCATGGCACGAATTCTGATCGATGGCCGGGAGACGCTCTGCCATCGCGTTGTTTACTGAGAATCCAAAATATTTGCTAAGGAGAGACTATGTTCGGTTTGACGGTCCGGGACCACATGATGATTGCCCACAGCTTCAACGGAGAGATCTTTGGTCCTGCGCAGAAGGTACACGGTGCTACTTACATAGTGGACGTGACTTTTGAGCGTCACCAGCTGGACAAGGACGACCTGATCGTCGACATCGGTATGGCTTCCGAGCTTCTCAATAACATCCTCTCCGAATTCAACATGCAGAACCTGGACGAATTGCCCGAACTGAGAGGCCGCAATACCACCACGGAATTCATGGCCAAACTGATATTCGACCGGATGGCAGCAGCCATTCACGGGGGACGACTGGGGGAGGCGGGTAAAGGCATCGTCAGCCTGAAAGTCACCCTCTCTGAGTCCCACATTGCCTGGGCGAGCTACCATGCCGGAATCTGACAAACCGGGTGTCCTGGAGTTCCTGGTCCCGGGGGATCCGGAGCAGAACACTGGCGGTTACCGGTATGTCCGCAAGCTGGTGGAGGCTCTTTGTTACGCGGGGTGTGAGGCACGGGTCACCGGTCTGGTCGGGCAATTCCCGCGCCCGGATCGGATCGCCCGCACTGCCATGGATGAGGCGCTCTCCAGACTGCCCGATGGCGTCTCGGTGATACTTGACGGGCTTGCCATGGGAGGCCTGCCGGAGATCGTCGAAAAGCATTCCCGGCGTCTGAATCTGATTGCCCTGGTGCACCACCCCCTTGCCGACGAGACCGGCATCAGCGAAGCCGACAGACAGTGGTTTCTTGATTCTGAAAAAAGGTCGCTCGGGTTCGTAAAGGGTGTCATCACCACGAGTCAACACACTGCTGACCGTCTGGCGGATTACGATGTGCCGGCCGGGGCCATCAGGGTTGCCGAACCGGGTGTGGCCAGAACCCAAAACCTGAAATCCCGAATCAAGTCTTCGGAAAATAATGGGCCTCATATTCTGTGCGTCGCCCACCTGTCTCCACGAAAGGCCCAGCACCAGTTGGTGGAGGCGCTGGAAAACCTGAAAGCCTTGCCCTGGCGCTGCACCATGGCAGGTTCTGGCAGTCGCGATCCGGAATACAGCCAACAGGTGCGTGGGGCAATTGCAAAAGCCGGTCTGGACGACAGGGTTGGACTGGTAGGAGAAGTGGAAGAGTCGGGTCTTGCCGATCTTTACCGCGAGGCAGATTTCTTTGTATTGCCTTCGCTGTATGAGGGCTATGGCATGGTGATTGATGAGGCACTGGCTGAGCGGCTGCCCGTTATCTCCTCCGATGGCGGGGCCCTCGCCAACACGTCAGCGAAGCCAGGTGTGGTTCAGTATTGTGCGGGCGATGTCAGAGCGCTTACGGCGCGGCTACGGAGCTGGCTGGAACATCCAAACGAGCTGGACCATGCCCGCAAGCTTGCCGCAAGGGAATCCCGCCGGATCCGTTCATGGGCGGATACCGCCATAGATTTCAGCGAGGCGCTACTTTACTTCAATAACCTTTCCGCCCGTTTGCACCAGCATTCAGAATTTGCAAGCACCTGGCTGGCGGCCCGGGAAGCAGCGGATCATCGGGCCCGCTCAAAAAAGCTGATCGATCAGCTGAATCAGTGGTTTCTGGATCGATATGATGGTGTGGCGTCCGAAAGCCACCATCCGATGCGAATTGTCGACATTGGCACTGGCCGGGGTTCCAACGCCCTGTACCTCGTGCCTGCGCTGCAGGTGCCTCAAACCTGGCTGGCGCTGGACCAGGATTCCGCGTTGTTGCGGGAGGCCAGACAGCGTGTGGACTCCCTGGATGTACCCTTCGAAACCCGCACGGCTCAACTGACGCCAAACAACATGGCGCAACAGCTACCTCCAGAGGCTGACCTGATAACAGCATCGGCGCTGATTGATCTGGTGTCGGAATCATGGCTGGGAGCCCTGGCCCGGTCTGCTGCGCGCAGGAAGTCCGCGATACTGATTGTGCTGAGCTACGCCGGGATGTTCGAGTTGTCACCAGCTCATCCTGATGATGAGCTGGTCAGGACCCTGGTGAATCAGCACCAGCACGGCGATAAGGGAATCGGTGCGGCCCTTGGACCCGAGGCCAGCACCGTACTCAAAGACCTTCTGATTGCCGAGGGTTTCCGGGTTGAACTCGACGAATCCCCCTGGACTTTGGGTAGCGGAGACCAAACCCTGGCCCAAATGCTGATGCAGGGCTGGATCGACGCGGCCACTGAGCAGTCACCGGATGATCGAAACCGGTTGATCCAGTGGCTGGAGACACGGAATCGTCAGTTGTCTGAAGGAAATCTGACGGTGATCGTCAGTCATCTTGACATGCTGGCGCTGCCCCCCGAGGCGTTGCCTTGAGGAAGCGGCGTATAAAGCAGGTACGGCTGGCTGCCCGGTGGCTGTTCACCATTGTGGTTATCGGATTCGTGGTTCGTTCGATCGATGCCAGCGCGCTCTGGCAGGAGCTTGTCCGCTTTTCGCCTTATGTCCTGGTGCCCGCATTGGCGCTTACCGTCTTTCAGGTTGCTTTGTCTGCCTGGCGCTGGCGCTACACGGTGGAGCGGCTTGGGCTGCCCCTGGCCTATGGTGCCGCGGTCCGGGAGTACTACCTGGCCACGTTTCTGAACCAGGTGTTGCCCGGCGGTGTGCTCGGTGACGTCAACCGGGCCTGGCGCCATGGTAGTGGCGCCGGAGAACGGCTCGCCGCCGTGCACGGAGTGGCCATCGAACGACTCTCCGGGCAATTGGTGTTGGCGCTGGTGGTTGTCCTGTCGGTCGGCTGGCTGCTTGGTTCCGGAAAGATCATGGCGGGTCCTTGGAATGGCGGTGTTTGGCTGGCTGTTGGGGTTGTCGCGGTGTTTATTGCATTCTGGTTGGCCCTGAAAACCGGGCTGGCGGTTTATCTGCAGCGGCTTCGACGGGATCTCTTCCGCTCTTTGCTAAACCGGAGGGTGCTGCCCGTTCAGCTTGGCTCCTCTTTACTGGTGCTGGCCAGCTACCTCGGCGTGTTTCTCTGCCTCGCCTGGGGCGCGGGCTATGTGGAAAGCTGGCCATCGGCGGCAATCATTGCCAGTCTGGGAAGCATCCTGCTGCTGAGCATGGTCATCCCGCTGACGGTTGCCGGTTGGGGTATCCGGGAAGGCGCCGCCGCGGTGTTATGGCCCATGGCAGGATTGCCGGCGGAGCAGGGGGTTGCACTCAGCGTGGGGTATGGGGCGTTGGTGCTGGTGTCCAGTTTGCCGGGTGCTGGGTTTTTGTTGGATGGCAGGCCGGCCCAGCGAATGGTAAATCCTGACTGATTGTCGGATTACGCCTTTGGCTAATCCGACCTACCGCGTCGCGGGGAAAATCGAAGGTCCGTAGGTCGGATTAGCGAAGCGTAATCCGACAAATCCTTTCGAGTTGCACCTCCCCTAATCCAACTTCCTGTCGCGTGAGAAATCCAGGTCAAAGAGCATATCGCTCCCAAGGTTCACCAACCGCGCCCGCGGCCGTAAGGCATCATCCAGAAAATCAATCTCCGGAAGCGAGAAGGCGGGTCTGCCACTGCCGATGATCATGGGCGCGACCATCACGTGCAGACGGTCCAGCAAGCCGGCGTTGAGAAACGCGGAGACGGTAACGCCGCCTCCTTCCACGAACACCTTTTTCAATCCGAAATCCGCCAGAACCTCAAGGATGAACTCTGGATCTATGGGGGCCTCTGCGTCCGCATCTCCAAGACAGGGGATCTCGCTGACCCCGGAACCGATGGATGGATTTCTGCTCTTGTCGTAGTGGCCCGCCACTAACCGTAGGGTAGGGGCCTCACCGTCGGTAAACAGGTGATGGCTGTCCGGGACACGATGATGGCGGTCGATGACAACACGGACCGGATTACGCCCGCTGGTTCGGCGAACGGTCAACCGGGGATTGTCGGTAGAGGCCGTGCCGGCACCCACAATTACGGCATCGGATACCGCACGAATCCGATGGAGATGGGTAATGCCATCGTCGCCGTTAATGAAGCGGGAGCGGCCGGTCACCGTCGCGATTCGCCCGTCGAGGCTCTGGCCCAGTTGGCCGATGACCTTGGGTCTGCCGTCTTCTGCAACGGGGCGACAAAGCGGAAGGAACACCGAGAGCAGATCCTTCGCCTCGCCCGTGGCCGGCTGCATCAGGTGCCAGGCACCGTGACCATTGAGTTTCACTGCTTCTTTATCGGTTCCCGGCAACGGCAGCGTCACATTAGTGCGATTAACTGCGCTGAGGACCAGCTCCCATGCCGAGTCGATGTCCAGGGTTCTTGCCGCCATAAATAGCCTGTTCGGTTGTTGCCGAGGAGCTGCCAAGACTCCTTTAGTATAGGCAGATTGTGTGCAAAGCTATATGTACGTTACATTTCCGGATTGATTCACTTCGCAGGGCATTATCGGGACAAGTTTCCCGATCTGGATGACGAGGTAAATGGCCATGCAACATGCGCAACCCATTCAGCACTGGGAACCAGAGAAGCCTGAAGACCACGGGCAACTTGAGCTTCCCGGCATTGCCCTGGACAAGAGTGATGAGCTACTGGAATCGGTAGCTGAGCTGGAGGAGGCGCTTGAAAAAGTTCAGCTGACCGGGGAAGAGGTGGAGCTGCTTCGCCGGTTCCGCAGGACGAGCGCGGAGAACCGGCGAATGATTCTTCAGATCTTGGGCAACTGACTCGCCCGGTATTCCTTACTTGCCTTTCTTGTAGATATTCTCGTAAACGTAGTTGGTGGCTTCCACAAAGCCATCAATGCTGCCGCAATCGAATCGGCGCCCTTTAAACTGGTACGCCAGTACGCACCCGTTCTTCGCCTGCTCGAGAAGGGCATCAGTAATCTGGACCTCTCCGTTCTTGCCCGCCGGCGTCTTTTCAATGATGTCGAAAATGTCCGGTGTCAGAATGTACCGCCCGATAATCGCCAGGTTGCTCGGTGCGTCTTCCGGAGCCGGCTTCTCCACCATGTCGGTGATCCGGTAGAGGCCGTCTTTCATGGATTCACCGGCAATCACACCGTACTTGTGGGTTTCATCGGCCGGCACTTCCTCAATGGCAACAATGGAGCAGCGGAACTGGTTGTAGAGCTTCACCATTTGCGCCAGTACGCCGTCTTCACCCTCGGGGCCTATACAGAAGTCATCGGCCAGCACCACAGCAAAGGGACTGTCGCCCACCAGGTTGCGACCGGTCAGGATGGCGTGGCCGAGACCCTTCATTTCATTCTGCCGGGTGAAGGCAAAGCTGTTGTGGTCGATCAGGTCCCGGATGGAGGTCAGCAGATCTTCCTTGCCGGAACCTGCAATCTGGTGCTCAAGCTCGTAGCTGATGTCGAAATGATCCTCGATAGCCCGTTTGCCCCGGCCGGTCACGAAGCCGAATTCATGAATACCGGCTTCCGCGGCTTCCTCAACGCCGTACTGAACCAGAGGTTTGTTCACTACCGGCAGGATTTCCTTGGGCATCGCCTTGGTGGCTGGGAGAAAGCGAGTGCCGTAGCCGGCCACGGGGAACAGGCATTTTTTGATCATATCATTCGTCCTTTAATGGTCGTTTTCACGCCCTGTTGGCTGCTCAACGCCTCAACGTAAGCTTATGTAAGGTTGTTCTTTCACAAAGTGTGCCGAGTTTACCCAAGTTATATGTCGAAATGCAGGGGGATGTGGAAAATTGTAAGTTTTAGCAAAGGGCTATGGCTTGAGGATTAACATTTTTTTAAAGTTCCGGGTGCCGAATTTTCATCTTCCGAGGCATCCGATTTGCGACCTCTGTGTCTTATTGCACTATTCTGGTGCGTGCCTGTTGGCGCGGCCTCCCTGCCAGACATGGTGTCGAGGCCTTTAACAACCATCGTTCAGTATTCGGACAGAATCCTGCGATCTGTTTCCAGCTACTTTGCGCCGCGCGTTCAATTCTCCGGCAGTTCCGACCATGACACAGAGCGGGCAAAGGGCCGGCTCAGTCTCTCCGGCAGCGATATACTATGGTCCAGTCACGATCTGGGGCTGGAGTTCCGGGATTCCGTCGCCCGACGGGACGGGGGCGAGTCTCGGTCGCTACGCTTTCGATATTCGCTCCCGCTGGCGGGCAGCAAATTGAAAATAATGGTCAACAATTCGGAGCATGCCGGTGTTGCGAGCAACGCCGGTCTCAGACACGATTCGCGCAAAAAATATCAGGGCGTGAAATTCTCCGCCAGCCGGCCATTCTGGTCCTGGCGGGGCATCAAAGTGGACAGTGTGTTCAGCCACTCCACGGGCAAGAAGCGCTCCTTTGAGGATTCGGAATGGGTTTCAGACTCATCCCACAGTTTGTCCAGTTTCGGGTTGCGATGCGGGGGCAAGCAGGAGCTGCTCGGCGGCTTTGTCGCAGGAACAGGGTTGACCGCCGTTGGTGGCACTGAGCACCACGAATCGGTCAGCCCGACAGCCCACTCCAATGAAAAGAGCCGGTTTCATAAACTGGCCGTGTCTGCCTCACTGCACCGCGGGTTTTATCGCTGGGACATGGAGGTGAATGGTCGTTACCAGTTCGCCCCTGAGGACCTTGCTTCGTCTGAGTATCTGAAGATTGCCGGTCCGTCCATGATGCGCGGGTTCAATGGCCAGTCATTTTCAGTCTCCGAAGGCGGCTGGGTCCGCCTCGATGCGCGTAGCCCGCGCTACGTCATTCCCTTCGTGGACGCAACCGTCTCCAACGTTGTGGTCTCGGTTCTGAGGGGGTGGTCGCCGTCATCAGGTACCAGCGAAGAAAATTTCGAGGCGAGTACTGGAGAAGTCGCGCTGCAGCTTCAGACACCCGGCTTCGAGGCCCGGATGAGTGTTGGTCGGATTCTCGATGTGTCCGGCGCTGGTATGGACAAACCGTCCAGACCGGATGTCTCGCTCTCCATGTCGATGGCGATTTGATCCTCGCCCCCGCCAATTTGCGCTAATTGCCTTTCCTCGTTCGTACATAGTCCACAGGTTCTCTATGTGGCACTCTTTTACTGGCGAAGGAGAGGCAATGACGATGGACAGGCGGTCGCTGATCAAGGCTCTGGCTGCACTCATGGGCGCGAGTGGCTTGCCTTTGGCAACCATAGCGAATGCAGCCGGGATTCAGCCGGTATCGGACACCAGGTCTCGGACTTTCAACTATGCATGGCTCAAGGGGAGAGCGCGTAGGTTGGCAACCGAGGCCTATGTGTCCCACAGAGGCGATTTGCCTCAATCTTTGAAAAACCTCTCCTGGGATGATTACCAGGCCATTGCTTTCCGCCAGGACCAGTCGCTCTGGCGTAACGAAGATACCGCTTTCCAGATCCAACTCTTCCACCTGGGGCTGTATTTCCAGCAACCCGTTAAAATCCATGAAGTCATTGATGGCAAGGCCGCCGAACTGGCCTATCGACAGGATCTGTTCCGGTATGGCGGAGACCAGCCCCTGGACGATCTGCCCGAAGACCTGGGCTACGCCGGGTTTCGGGTTCACTACCACAACAATTTTGCCCTGGACCTGGCCGCCTTTCTCGGCGCCAGCTATTTCCGGGCGGTGGGTTCCGAAATGCAGTATGGCCTGTCGGCCAGGGGGCTGGCCATTGATACCGGCATGAATCGGAAGGAAGAATTCCCTCGTTTCTCGGAGTTCTGGCTAGAGAAACCGACGCCGGGCAGCCAAACGCTGCGTGTATGGGCCTTGCTGGATTCCCCCAGCACCACCGGCGCCTACGCGTTTGTTCTTGACCCCGGGCGCAACATGGTCATGGATGTTGATGTGGCTCTGTATCCCAGAACCGAACTCACCCGGGCAGGCATCGCGCCGCTGACCAGCATGTACCAGGTGGGTGAAAATGACGATCGCATGGGCTACGACTGGCGCCCGGAAATACACGATTCCGACGGCCTGGCCATACGCAACGGCAGCGGCGAATGGTTGTGGCGACCACTGGTGAACCCCGCCAATCTCCGGTTTAACAGTTTCCAGGATAACAACCCGGTTGGCTTTGGCCTGTTGCAGCGCGACAGGAATTTCGACCACTACCAGGACGATGGCGTGTTCTACGACCGCCGGCCCAGCCTGTGGGTGGAGCCCCGCGGAGACTGGGGGCAGGGCAGTGTGGACCTGGTGGAGATCCCCACCGTGGATGAAACCTTCGATAACATCGTGGCCTTCTGGCATCCGGAAGAACCATTGCTGCCTGGGCAGGAATATCTCTACAGCTACCGCCTGCATTGGGGCGCGGAAGCGCCCTTGCGGCCCTATGAGCTGGCTACGGTGCAGGCAACCCGGACCGGACTGGGTGGTGTCGTGGGCCAGGAACGCACCTATTTTTCACGGCGATTTGCCGTTGATTTCGCTGGCGGTGCCCTGGAGATGCTCAGCAAGGACGCGGATGTGGAGCCGGTTATCAGTGTGAGCCGCGGAGAGGTTGAAATCACGTCTGCCAGGCCATTGTCTGCAATCGACGGCTACCGGGCCATGTTTGACCTGGTGCCGGATGAGTCGGTTGAGCCCATCAATATTCGCCTGTATCTCAGGCTGGGCGCCGAGGTGCTAACCGAAACCTGGCTTTATCAGTACACCCCGCCACCGGTCGCTGAGCGAAAGCTCTATTGATTAACTGGATCTATTGTAAACAATCAAGGGGTCAATTTAGCCAATATTGTTGACAATATGACCGCTCAGGCGTAGCTTTGCTCAAAATCAAACGGGTTTTGTTGACAAACTATGTCTGAGTTACTGTCTCCTACCTACACCCGCGCCGATGAGGCCTTCGATTGTCTGCAAACGGCAATCGTAAAAGGCGAACTGGCTCCGGGGGAAAAAATCGGTGAACTGGAGCTGTGTTCCCGGTTCGATCTCACCCGCGGCCCGCTTCGGGAAGCCCTGGGCCGCCTTGAGTCCCGCGGCCTTCTTGTGCGCCGGCCCCATGCCGGCGTCAAGGTAGTTTCCGTCAGCGCCTCCGAGCTGATGGAGCTCTACCGTATTCGCGAAGTCATGGAGGGACTGGCCGCCCGCCAGGCAGCCGAGCGCATGACCGACCAGGAAATCGCCGACCTCCAGGCGACCCTCGACAGCCACGAACAGATGATCGATGAAGCCCAGGGCCAGGCCTATTACCAGGCCGAAGGCGACTACGACTTCCACCACAGGATCGCCACCGGCAGCCGCAACACCAAACTGGCCCAGATGCTATTGGGTGATCTTTACTACATGGTGCGCATGTACCGTTACCGGCTAAGCACCTCCACCGGGCGCCCGAAACGGGCCCTCGGCGAACACCGACGAATCGTAGAAGCCATCGCCCAGCGCGACGGCGAACTGGCGGAGTTCCTGATGAAACGACACATCAACGCCGCCAGACAAAACATCGAAAAGAAAATCCAGGAAGGCGAAATCACCATCTAACGTAGGTCGGATTAGCCAAAGGCGTAATCCGACAAACCAGAATCAATACCCATAGGTCGGATTAGCAGCAGGCGTAATCCGACAACAAGAATCCAAAAGAGAAGAGGCCACCACCATGACCAACAAACTCAGCCCCGGCGCCCGCTTCCGCAAGGCGCTTAAAGAAAACCAGCCCCTGCAGATCGTCGGCACCATCAACGCCTATGCCGCCATGATGGCCGATAAAGTCGGCCACCAGGCCATCTACCTGTCCGGTGGCGGTGTCGCCAACGCCTCCTATGGCCTGCCGGATCTGGGCATGACCACCATGAACGATGTGGTCGAGGACGTTCGCCGTATTACCGCAGCCACCGACGTGCCGCTGCTGGTCGACATCGATACCGGCTGGGGTGGCGCCTTCAACATCGCCCGCACTATCCGCGAAATGGAACGTGCCGGTGCTGCCGCTGTCCACATTGAAGACCAGGTTGCCCAGAAGCGCTGTGGCCACCGTCCGAACAAGGAAATCGTATCCCAGGAAGAAATGGTCGACCGCATCAAGGCCGCCGTCGATGCCCGTGAAGACAAAGACTTCTTCATCATGGCCCGCACCGACGCGTTCCAGAAAGAAGGTCTCGAGGCCGCCATCGAACGCGCCAAGGCATGCATCGAAGCCGGCGCCGACGGCATCTTTGCCGAAGCGGTTACCGAACTCGAGCACTACAAGGCATTCTCTGAAGCCTTGGACGTGCCCATCTTGGCGAACATCACCGAATTCGGTGCCACACCGCTGTACAACCGCAAGGAACTGGCCGAAGCCGGCGCCGACATGGTCTTGTACCCGCTCAGCGCCTTCCGCGCCATGAACAAGGCCGCCCTGACCGTTTACCAGAACATTCTGGAGAAGGGCGACCAGAAAGACGTGGTAGACCTGATGCAGACCCGGATGGAGCTGTACGATTTCCTGAACTACCACGATTTTGAGCAGAAGCTGGACCAGCTGTTCCAGCAGAGCAAGGGTTAACGAGGTTTGTTGGATTACGCCTCCGGCTAATCCAACCTACAAGAATCAGGGAGCCTCAAACGTAGGTCGGATTAGGCGAAGCCGTAATCCGACAGGCCCCAAAACCAATCAAAACATTAGTGGTCGGATTAGCCAAAGGCGTAATCCGACAGAACCTCAGAACCGACCAAAACATAAGTAGGTCGGATTAGCCAAAGGCGTAATCCGACAGACGCCCAAACAAGTTAAAGATGGGAGACAACAATGGCTGAAGCAAAACAACTAAGCGGCGCAGGCCTCCGTGGCCAGGTAGCTGGCGAAACCGCCCTGTGTACCGTCGGCAAAAGCGGCGCCGGCCTGACCTACCGCGGCTACGACATTGCCGATCTGGCCGAGAAAGCCCAGTTTGAAGAAATCGCCTACCTGCTGCTGCGCGGTAAACTGCCGAACCGCCAGGAACTGGACGCCTACACCAAAAAACTCCAGAGCCTGCGCGGCCTGCCGGCTGCCCTGAAAACCGTGCTTGAGCAGATTCCCAAAGACGCCCACCCGATGGATGTGATGCGTACCGGCTGCTCCATGCTGGGCAACCTGGAAACCGAAGAAGATTTCAGCGAGCAGGACGACAAGATCGACCGCATGCTGGCAGTGTTCCCGTCCATCATTACCTACTGGTACCGCTTCGCCCACGAAGGCGTTCGGATCGAAACCGAGAGTAACGTGGACTCCATCGGCGGCCACTTCCTCCAGCTTCTGCACGGCAAGAAGCCCAGCGAGCTGCACGAGCGCGTGATGAATGTGTCGCTGATCCTGTACGCAGAGCACGAATTCAACGCCTCCACCTTCACCGCCCGCGTTTGCGCCTCCACACTGTCTGATATCCACAGCTGTGTGACCGGCGCCATCGGTTCATTGCGCGGACCTCTGCACGGCGGTGCCAACGAAGCGGCCATGGCTCTGATCCAGAAGTTCAAGACTCCGGAAGAGGCCGAAGAAGGCCTGATGGGCATGCTTGAGCGCAAGGAAAAGATCATGGGCTTCGGCCACGCGATCTACAAAGAGTCTGATCCGCGCAACGCCATCATCAAGCAGTGGTCCAAGAAGCTGGCTGAAGAAGTGGGCGATACCGTGCTGTACCCGGTATCCGAGCGCTGTGAAGCCGTTATGTGGCGCGAGAAGAAGTTGTTCTGTAACGCCGACTTCTTCCACGCCTCGGCCTACCACTTCATGGGCATTCCGACCGAACTTTTTACCCCGATCTTCGTGATGTCTCGGGTATCCGGCTGGGCCGCCCACGTGAAAGAGCAGCGTGCAAATAACCGCATCATCCGCCCAAGCGCCGATTACACCGGCCCGGCGGATTCGAAGTGGGTGCCAATCGACGAGCGGCCGTGAATTAACCAGCCCTGAGCGTCGGATTACGCCTTCGGCTAATCCGACCTACGGGTTAGCGCCATCATCCAAGTAGGTCGGTTTAGGCAAAGCCGTAATCCGACAAGTTTTCGCAGGTCGGATCAGCCCACGCCGTAATCCGACAATGCTTATGTAGGTCGGATTAGCCCATGCCGTAATCCGACAAAGTTTATGTAGGTCGGATTAGCCTACGGCGTAATCCGACAGAACCAGAATCAGGGTACCGCCCATGAACACCGAATACCGCAAACCGTTGCCAGGCACCGACCTGGACTACTTCGATACCCGCCAGGCCGTGGAAGACATCCAGGCCGGCGCGTACGAAAAGCTTCCTTACACCTCCAAGATCCTGGCGGAACAACTGGTTCGCCGTTGCGATCCGGAGATGCTCACGGGCTCACTCAAGCAACTGATCGAACGCAAGCGGGACCTGGATTTCCCCTGGTACCCGGCCCGCGTTGTGTGCCACGACATCCTGGGCCAGACTGCCCTGGTGGACCTTGCCGGCCTGCGTGATGCCATCGCCGAGAAGGGCGGTGACCCCGCCAAGGTCAACCCCGTCGTCCCGACCCAGTTGATCGTGGATCACTCCCTGGCCGTTGAGCACGCTGGCTTCGAGAAAGACGCGTTCGAGAAGAACCGCCAGATCGAGGATCGCCGTAACGACGACCGGTTCCACTTCATCAACTGGACAAAGACCGCGTTCAAGAACGTGGACGTGATTCCTCCCGGCAACGGCATCATGCACCAGATCAACCTGGAGAAGATGTCGCCGGTGGTTCAGAACCGCGATGGTGTTGCTTTCCCGGATACCTGTGTCGGTACCGACAGCCACACCCCCATGGTCGACGCCCTGGGAGTCATTTCCGTGGGTGTAGGTGGCCTGGAAGCCGAGAGCGTGATGCTGGGCCGTGCCTCCATGATGCGCCTGCCGGATATCGTTGGCGTGGAGCTGACTGGCAAACTCCAGCCGGGTATCACCGGTACCGATATGGTGCTGGCCATTACCGAGTTCCTGCGTAAAGAGCGCGTAGTTGGCGCCTACCTGGAGTTCTACGGTGAAGGCGCTGACAGCCTTACAGTGGGCGACCGTGCCACCATCTCCAACATGACCCCGGAATACGGCGCTACGGCCGCGATGTTTTACATCGACGGCCAGACCATCGACTATCTGAAACTGACCGGTCGTGAAGACGAGCAGGTCGCCCTGGTAGAGAAATACGCCAAGGAAACCGGTCTCTGGGCCGACAGCATGAAGAACGCCGAATACGAGCGCGTGCTGAAGTTCGACCTGTCCAAAGTGACCCGTACCCTGGCTGGCCCCTCCAACCCCCATGCCCACCTGCCGACATCCGAGCTGGCAGAACGCGGCATTGCCGGTGAGTGGGAGCAGGAAGAGGGCAAGATGCCGGATGGCGCCTGCATCATCGCCGCCATCACCAGCTGTACCAACACCAGCAACCCCCGCAACATGGTGGCGGCCGGCCTGATCGCCCGCAACGCCAACAAGCTGGGGCTGACCCGCAAGCCATGGGTGAAAACCTCCCTGGCGCCGGGTTCCAAAACGGTCAAGATGTACCTGGAAGAAGCCAAACTGCTGCCAGAACTCGAGCAGCTCGGCTTCGGTGTAGTCGCTTTCGCCTGCACCACCTGTAACGGCATGAGTGGCGCCCTGGATCCGAAAATCCAGCAGGAGATTATCGACCGGGACCTGTATTCCGTGGCGGTGCTCTCCGGTAACCGGAACTTCGACGGCCGGATTCACCCCTATGCCAAGCAGGCGTTCCTGGCGTCGCCGCCGCTGGTGGTTGCCTATGCGATCGCAGGCACCATCCGCTTCGACATCGAGAAAGATGCTCTGGGCTATGATAAGGACGGCAACCCCGTCACCCTGAAGGACATCTGGCCGGACGATGCGGAAATCGATGCCATCGTGAAATCCAGCGTGAAGCCGGAGCAGTTCCGCAGCACCTACATCCCGATGTTCGACATCACCCGGGATGCCCAGGCCAACACCAACCCGCTATATGAGTGGCGTCCGCAGAGCACCTACATCCGTCGCCCGCCCTACTGGGAAGGTGGCATGGTCGGTGAGAAAACCCTCAAGGGCATGCGCCCGCTGGCGGTGTTGCCGGACAACATCACCACCGACCATCTGTCGCCATCCAACGCCATCCTGATGAACAGCGCAGCTGGTGAATACCTGCACAAGATGGGTGTGCCCGAGGAAGACTTTAACTCCTACGCAACCCACCGGGGCGATCACCTGACGGCCCAGCGTGCCACCTTCGCCAACCCGAAACTGTTCAACGAAATGGTCCGGGACGAAAACGGCAACGTGAAGCAGGGTTCCCTGGCGCGGATCGAGCCGGAAGGCAAGGTCACCCGCATGTGGGAAGCCATCGAGACCTACATGGAGCGCAAGCAGCCGCTGATCATCATCGCCGGCGCCGACTACGGGCAGGGTTCTTCCCGTGACTGGGCCGCCAAAGGCGTCGCCCTGGCTGGTGTTGAAGCGATTGTGGCCGAAGGCTTCGAGCGGATTCACCGCACCAACCTGATCGGTATGGGCGTGATGCCCCTGCAGTTCGAGGAAGGCACCACCCGCAAGACGCTCGGCATCGACGGCACCGAAACCTACGACGTAGAAGGCACTCCGGCGCCCCGCGCTGAACTCACGCTGGTAATCCATCGGAAGAACGGTAGCACCGAACGCATTCCGGTAATCTGCCGCCTGGATACCGCTGAAGAAGTGTCTATCTACAGCGCAGGTGGTGTGTTGCAGCGGTTTGCGGAGGATTTCCTGCAATCCGAAGGGGCTGCGTAGCCTGACAAAATGTCGGATTACGGCCCTCTGGGCCTAATCCGACCTACGCCATAGCTATCGCCAAACCCGTAGGTCGGATTAGGCGAAGCCGTAATCCGACAATGAAACCGGCCCAAGTAGGTCGGATTAGCGCAGCGTAATCCGACAAAGCAACCGCCCCCCGTAGGTCGGATTAGCGCAGCATAATCCGACAAGAAACAAGGAGTCAGAAGAAAGCCTTCTTCTGACCCCGTCTTCACGGATACAGAGAGTAAAACCATGCCCCACGCTCCACAAATTCGCATCCCCGCCACCTACATGCGTGGCGGCACATCAAAAGGCGTCTTCTTCCGCCTGCAGGACCTTCCCGAACCTTGCCAGACTCCAGGCGAAGCCCGGGACAAACTCCTGTTGCGGGTGATCGGCAGCCCCGACCCTTACCAGAAGCAAATCGACGGTATGGGCGGAGCCACGTCGAGCACCAGCAAAACCGTCATCCTGGCCGACCCCACTCAGCCGGATCACGACGTCGACTACCTCTTCGGCCAGGTCTCCATCGACAAGCCGTTTGTCGACTGGAGCGGTAACTGCGGCAACCTCACCGCTGCTGTAGGCGCCTTCGCCATCAACAGCGGCTTCGTTGCCAGGGACAGGATTCCGGAGAACGGCACCTGCACCGTCCGTATCTGGCAGGCAAACATCAAGAAGACCATCGTCGCCCACGTGCCCATCACCAAAGGTGAAGTGCAGGAAACCGGCGATTTCGAGCTGGACGGCGTGACCTTCCCGGCGGCCGAAGTGCAGGTGGAATTCATGGACCCGGCCGATGGCGAAGGCTCCATGTTCCCCACCGGCAACCTGGTGGACGACCTCGATGTGCCAGGTGTAGGCACCCTGAAGGCCACCATGATCAATGCCGGCATCCCCACCATCTTCGTGAACGCGGAAGACATCGGGTACAAAGGCACCGAGCTGCAGGACGACATCAACTCCGATCCCGCAGCCCTGGCCCGATTCGAGACCATCCGGGCCCACGGAGCGGTAAAGATGGGGCTGATCCAGAACATCGAAGAAGCCGCCAATCGCCAGCACACGCCGAAAGTGGCCTTTGTGGCGAAGCCGATTGATTACGTTTCATCAAGCGGAAAAAGCATTGGAGCAGGGGACGTGGATGTACTGGTTCGTGCTTTGTCCATGGGCAAGCTTCACCACGCCATGATGGGTACGGCTGCAGTGGCCATTGCCACGGCATCGGCAGTTCCCGGAACCCTGGTGAATCTCGCTGCAGGCGGTGGCGACCGTACCCACGTGACCTTTGGGCATCCCTCTGGCACGTTGCGTGTGGGAGCCGAAGCGAAGGAAGTCGATGGTCAGTGGACCGCAACCAAAGCCATCATGAGCCGGAGTGCGCGGGTTTTGATGGAAGGTTGGGTGAGGGTGCCTGGCGATAGCTTCTGACGGAATCTATAGTGGTGGCAAGGAGGCTCCACTATGTCCGCAACATTTGATCTCAACGAACGTCCCGACTACGACGAAGTTCTGCAACAAATTGCGGACTACGTTCTCACCTATGAAATAACCAGTGAAGAAGCCTGGAGCACCGCCCGCTATTGCCTGATGGACACCCTGGGATGTGGCCTTCTGGCTCTGCGCTTTCCCGAATGTACCAAACACCTCGGCCCAATCGTCGAAGGTACAATGGTCCCTAACGGTGCCCGTGTGCCCGGAACGCCATTCCGCTTGGATCCGGTGAAGGCCGCTTGGGACATCGGTTGCATCGTTCGCTGGCTTGACTATAACGACACATGGCTGGCGGCTGAATGGGGGCATCCATCAGACAACTTGGGCGCTATCCTGGCTGTTGCAGACCACCTTTCGCAGAAACGGGTCGCTGAGGGCAAAGAACCGTTAACCATGCGAACTGTACTGGAAGCCATGATCATGGCTCATGAAATTCAGGGCGTTCTGGCGCTGGAAAATTCTTTTAATCGCGTTGGGCTAGACCATGTGGTGCTTGTTAAAGTGGCGTCAACGGCGGTGGCGTGTCGGTTAATGGGCGCGGACCGAGAGCAGCTGCTTTCTGCGCTGTCCCATGCCTGGGTAGATGGGCAATCCCTCAGGACCTACCGCCATGCCCCCAACGCCGGTTCGCGGAAGTCCTGGGCAGCGGGTGATGCCACGTCACGGGCGGTCCGGCTGGCAAATATCGCAATGCGAGGTGAAATGGGAGTTCCGGGAGTCCTGACAGCGCCCCAATGGGGTTTTTACGACGTCCTGTTCAGTAAAACCAATAAAGATCAGAAGCTCAAACCCGAGGATAAGCGCCAATTCTCGCTCCCACAGGATTTCGGATCCTACGTGATGGAAAATATCCTGTTCAAGATATCTTTCCCGGCAGAATTTCATGCTCAAACTGCGGCAGAAGCAGCTGTTATTTTGCATCCGGAAGTTAAAGACCGGCTGAACGAGATAAGTAAGATCGTGGTCACGACTCATGAATCTGCAATCCGAATCATTTCCAAGGTCGGGAAGCTCGCAAACGCCGCAGATCGTGATCATTGCCTGCAATATATGACTGCCGTGCCACTTGCCTTTGGTAGCCTCACCGCAGAGCATTATGAAGACGGTTTCCATCTGGCCAACCCGATAATCGATGAACTTCGAGACAAAATGGAAGTTATAGAGGACGAGAGGTATACCCGCGAATATCTGGAACCGGAAAAACGCTCCATCGCTAACGCCATTCAGGTGTTTTTCAATGATGGTTCGAACACGGACAAGATTGCTGTCGAATATCCGATAGGTCATCGTCGTCGCCGGAAGGAGGGTATGCCGCTTCTGGAAGAAAAATTCGTTGCCAACCTTGCAACCCGCTTCCCCGCAAGGCGATGTAACGCTATCTTCAATCTATGTCAGGAGCAGAAAACCCTGGAGAATACTCCGATCCAGGAGTTCGTGGAGTTGTTTGTCATCTGAGTAGGGAAGCGTGCCAAAACGTACCGACATCCAAAGCATCCTGATCCTGGGCGCCGGCCCCATCGTGATCGGGCAGGCGTGCGAGTTT